>FWPU01004534.1_pt1 | contig 32166 bp, 22 predicted proteins | sample 2228361 | NCBI WGS metagenome assembly FWPU01 (sample SAMEA103939777, study PRJEB20133) | metagenome
CGCCGGACGAGGAGCGGCACGCTCGCGAGCGCGAGCGGCAGGAGCACGAGGGGCGCGACGACGAGCGGCGCCGCGACGGCGACCGGCAGCGTCGCGTGCGGCGCGACGGCGCGGTTCGCCCACACCGCGGTCGCTGCGTCGAGGACGCCGAGCACGGCGCCCGCGAGAACCGTCCCGGCGAGCGCCGCGCGGAGCGCGGACACGAAGCGCATGCGCGGCGCGCAGCACGGCTCGTGCCGGCCCGGGGAGATGCGATGCGACGCGCGTCACGGCCGCCGTTCGCTCGACGCCCCGCAACGGGGCGTCGAGCGTTTCACGAACGGCGCAACGCGCTGCTACGCGAGCTCGGTCGCGCGATCAGGACCAGAGGCTGCGCTTGCGCGCGCGCAGGCCGCGCCTGCTGCCCTTCTGGTTCGAGCGCCGCCGGCCTTCGTCGTAGCCGTCGGGCGACTCGAAGAACTGCGGCGGCGGCTCGGCCGGGAAGGCACGCGGCGCGAAGCGGTCACCGCCGCCACGCGGACCGAAGCCGTTCGGTCGGAACCCCTGCGGGCCGCCGCTGCCTGCCGGACGGGGCGGCGGCTTGTCGTCGGCGTCGTTGACCCGCAGCCGCCGGCCGCCCATCTCGTGGCCGTTCAGCTTCTGGATCGCAGCGGCGCACGCCTCTTCGTTGGCGAACTCGACGAAAGCGAATCCTCTGGAGCGCCCGGTCTCTCGATCCGTTCCGATTCTCGCCTTCACGACCGGACCCACCTCGGAGAAGAGCGACAACAGATCGTCTTCCGTGGCGGAAAAACTCAAATTCCCGACAAACGCGGTTCTCGACACAAACCTTCCTTTCGGCCTCGCTCTCGGCAGCGGCTGCCTTTCACAGCCTCGTTCAACCAAACGATCGGCGGGCTCTAGCACGATGCCAAAGTCGCCGACAAGTACGAAGATTGAAGATTAGAAGAAATCAAACCCCTGGACCCCGCTGGACCCGTCTCCCGGGCTGGTGCGCACCGGACGATCGACAACCCATGCGCGCGTCACGCCGCTGCTGGCCGGGGCCGATCCGGAGCGCGCAGGGGCGCCTGAGCACGCGGATCCCGTCGAGTCCGCGGTGGCGCGCTCCGATGCCGCTCTGCTTGACGCCGCCGGACCTGAGCTCCGGATCGCCGGCATTCGAGATGCAATCGTTTACGCAAGCCGACACCGTGTCGAGACGCCTTGCAATACGCAAGCCGAGCGCCACGCCCCGAGTCGGGACGGTGGCGTCGAGCCCGGACGGGCTCTTGCTGGCGTGCGCTACCGCCTCCTCTTCATCTGACACACGGCATATCGGAACGATCGGACCAAAGGCTCCTCGATCATTACCTTCATTCCGGCGCTCACGCCAGAGAGTTGAGGTGGGTTGTTCGCCCGTCCGTCATGCGGTGCGGTCCCGTGGCGCGAGCCCCTGGAGGATCGCCTCGGCGATCTGCCGCGCGAGCCTGCGCGTCAGCCGCTTGCCCGGATTCACCGAGTTGAGCTGCAGGTGCACCGTGACGCCGCCGATGAACAGGTTCGCCGCGAGCACCGCGCCGCCCGACGGGATCGCGATCTGGCCGTTCGCCGCCGCGTCCTCGAGCACGCCCTTGAACACGTTGCGCAGCCGCTCCCATACCGAGACGACGTCGTAGCGGCGGGGCCCCGGACGCGTCGCCTCGAAGAGCGCGATCTGCACGGTCTCCGGGTTGGACACGGCGCCGCGGAAGATGGTCCACACCAGCTCGGAGAGCGTGTCGCGGATGTTGCGCGACGCGCTCGTGCGCAGCCGCCGTCCGATGCGGTCGAAGCGCTCGACGAACGGCTCGCTCGTGTCGGACAGCACGGCCCGGTAGAGGCCGAGCTTGCTCCCGAAGTGGTGGTAGAGCGACGGCGCCTCGACGCCGGCGCGCTCGAGGATCTGCCGCGTCGTCACCGCGTCATAGCCAAGTTCGGCGAAGAGAGCGGCGGCGGCGGCGAGCAGGCTCTCACGTCCCGGTGGACGCCCCGGCCGCCGGTCGCCGGAGCGGCGGGACGGCTTGCGCCGCGGGACGCGGCGCGACGCGGCGCCGGAAACGCGCGACACCGCGCTCGCGGCCCCTCGTGCCCGTCGCGATCGCGCCCTGCGGGGCGATCCGCTCGTCGTCTCGTTCTTCAAAAAGGTCCCGCGGGTCGCCTGACGGCTCTCCGGCCGCCCGGTGGCACGGAGCGTCCTAGCGCAGTTCGTCGTCGCCTGCCACCACGAGCGCCCAAAATCAGCGCTCCTCGTGGTACTCGTCCTCGGTGTTGACCGCCCAGATGTTGTCCTTGCTCACGATGCCGTCGCGGACGTTCTCGACCGCGGTCATGGCGGTGAGCATCGAGTGGTCCTGGTTGTTGTAGCGGTGCATCCCGTTGCGTCCGATCAGGAACAGGTTCTCGTAGCGGTCGAGGTAGGAGCGGACGCGGTCGAACTGCTCGTACGTCCCGGTGTACGCCGGGTAGGTCTTCGGCATGCGGAGCACGACCCGGTCGAGCACGTCCTCGGGGTCGATCACGTCGATGCGCGCGAGCTCGTTCGCGGCGAAGCGGGCGAGCTCGTCGTCCGGCATGCTCCACAGCTCGTCGCCCTCGTTGCAGAAGTACTCGAGCCCGATCCACACCGTGCTCGGGTCGCGGACCATGTAGGGGCTCCAGTTGTTGAAGATCTGCAGCCGCCCGACGCGCACGTCGCGCTCCTGGACGTAGATCCAGTTGTCGGGCACGAGCCCCTCGGGCATGCCAGGACGCGCCTCGCCGCGGACCTTGAGCTTCTTGAGCAGGAGGCCCACCGTGATGAAGTCGCGGTACACGAGACCCGACGCGATCCGCGCCACGTCTTCGGGCACCGGCGCGTCGAGGGCGCGCACCAGCTCGCGCACGGGCATCGTCGAGAAGAAGACGTCGCCCTCGTGGCGGGTGCGCGTCCCGCTGCGGACGTCGCGGACGTCGACCGCGACCACGCGCTCACCCTCGGTGTAGAGGCGCACGACCTCCTGCCCGAAGCGGATCTCGCCGCCGCGCTCGACCACCCGTCGCGCGACCTCCTGCCACATCTGCCCGGGTCCGTACTTCGGGTAGAGGAAGCGCTCGATGAGGCTCGTCTCGGAGCTCTTCTGCGCCACCGACTGGTCCTTGACGACCAGCGAGCGCACGGCGTGCAGCAGCGCCTTGCCCATCGACACGCCCTTCACACGCTGTGCGCCCCACTCGGGCTTGATCTCGCTGCACGGGACGCCCCAGACCTTCTCCGTGTAGTCCTTGAAGAAGGTCTCGTAGAGCTCGCGCCCGAAGCGGTTGATGAAGAAGTCCTCGAGCGAGCGCTCCTCGCGGAGCGGAAAGAGGCGCACGCGAAGATAGCTGAGCCCGATCTTGAACGTCGCTCCGAGGCCGAGCTTGCGCAGGGTGTCGAAGCTGAGCGTGATCGGGTACGGGAAGAACTGCCGGCGGAAGAAGATCCGCGACACGCGCGGCCGGATCAGCATGACGCGGTCGGTGGTCTCGGGGTCGACCGCCGGGCGCTCGGCGCGCAGGGGACGGCTGCTGTTCTGGTAGGTGATGCGCAGCTCGTCGGAGCCGTCGGGCGGCGTCTGGAACGGCAGGATGTTCTCCCACCACGCCATCACCCGGTCGGACTTCGAGAAGAAGCGGTGGCCGCCGATGTCGATCCGATTCCCCTTGTAATTGACGGTGCGCGCGATCCCGCCCACGTCGTCGGTCGCCTCGAAGACGAGCGGCACGATGTCGGTCTGCTCCTGCAGCTCGTACGCCGCCGTCAGACCGGCCGGGCCCGCGCCGATGATGATCGCTCTACGCGCCATGCAAGGATGCGCGCGATGGTCGCGGTTCGAGCGCGAGGTTGCAACGCGCCTTCCCTCACTGTCCCGCAAGCCACATCACGAACACGCCGTAGGCGTTGAGCACGAGCGCGAACGCGAGCAGAACCTTGAGCGCCTTGCGCCAGAAGCGGCCCGGCCGGGCGAACGCGGAGAGCGCGACCGGTAGCAGCAGCGGGTAGAAGTCCTGCGCGTAGCGCGCGCCGTACTGCGCGAACCCGGAGCCGAAGTACACGAGGTAGAACGCCTGCATGAGCAGCGCGCCGGGCAGGAACAGGCGCACGAAGCGGCGCCGCCAGTCGAGCGCGAACACGCCGAGGAAGAAAGGGCTCATCACGAAGATCGACTGCCCCGCCGGGTCGAAGCGGAGGAACGGAAAGGTCGGGATCGACTGCGGGGAGAGGTAGGTGTAGACCGGCAAGTTGCCGCGCACGTAGCGCAGCCCGAACTGCGGCCCGCGCAGCCCCCACTGGTCCCAGCCCGCGCGGTACGGCGAGAAGAAGGGATCGCCGAGCGTCCACCACTGGAAGGCGAGCGAGGCGGCGAGCGGCGGCAGCGCGCCGAGCGCGAACCAGACACCGGGGCGCAGCGCCTCGGCGAGCGAGCGCCGCTCGAGCGCGCGGGAGAGCAGCAGGAGCCCGAACGGCACCGCGCCGAGCAGCAGCGCGTAGCGGACCTGGACCGCGATCATGAAGCTCAGCCCCGCCCAGAACCACCGGCCGTGCACCATCGCGAGGACCAGCGCGAGGAGGAGGAAGAAGTTCCCCTCGCTGTGCATGAGGAGCCAGGTGTTGCCGGCGTGCGCCGAGTAGAGCAGCGGCGTGCCGAGGACGTAGGCGACGGCCGCGACGCGGGCAAGGTGCGCCATGCCGTCGAGGTGCTTCATCAGGTGATGGAGCAGCACCGCCGAGCCGAAGATGAGCAGCGAGTTGAAGGGCGGCTGGCCGAGCGTGTTGCCCCAGAGCCAGGCCCACGGCACGAGCAGGAAGCTCACCATCGGCGGGTAGGCGAGGTAGTCGCGGCCGTCGTGCCGGTACATCTCGAGCCAGGGGATGAACTGCTCGAGGTACGGCTTGCCCTCGAGCAGCCGGTGCGCGAGGCGCAGCGGGCCGTCGTAGGCGCTGTTCGCCGGCGTGATCACCACGAGCACGAGCGCGAGGAGCGCGAACGTGGTGAAGGTCTTGCCCTGCTCGCTTGCGAGCCAGGCGCGGGCGCGCCGCAGCCGGCCCGCCGCGCCGGGGCGGTCGTCGCGCTCGACCTCGCTGACCGTCGTCGCGAGCCCTGCGTCCTCGGACCCGCGAACGAGCTCGTCGCCCGTCACGCCCCGCCCGCCTCGCTTCGCGCGGTGCCCAGCCGGCTCGCCACCGCGGCGCAGACCTCCTCCGCGCCGATCGCGAGCATCGACGCCCGGCCGCTGCCCGAGCCGCGGAGCACGACGTGGCCCGCGCCCCACGGCCGGTAGACCGCGGGATCCTTCGGACCGAAGAGCGCGACGCAGGTCGTGCCGACCGCGGCCGCGAGGTGCATCGGACCGGTGTCGGCCGAGACGAAGGCGTCCGCGCGCCGCAGCAGCTCGGCGAGCTCGAGCAGCGAGGAGGTGCGCGGACCGAGCCGCGCGGCGCCGCCTGCCTCCTCGCAGACGCGGCGCGCGAGCTCCTCCTCGCCCGGCCCCCAGGTGACGACGACCTGACGGCCGAGGCGGCCGTCGAGCAGTCGCGCGAGCTCCGCGAAGCGCTCCGGAGGCCAGCGCTTCTCCGCGCCGTGCTCGCTCGTCCCGGGATGGAGCACGACGAAGCCCCCCGTCGTGAGGCGCTGCTCCGTCAAGTACAGATCGATGCGCGGGCGGGCCTCGGGGTCCTGGGGCAGGACGTACGGGCCGGGCTCGCCCTCGATCCCGAGCGCGCCGAGCAGCGAGGCGAACTTCTCGACCCGGTGCGGGCGGTCCGCGGGCGGCGTCACCTGCTCGGTCGACAGCAGGTGGTTCAGCTCACGGTCGTGTCCCCGCGCGAACCCGATGCGCCGCGCGGCGCCGCTCGCGAGCGCGTGCACGGCGCCCTTCAGGTTGCCCTGCACGTCGAGCACGATGTCGTAGCGCTCGGCCCGGATCTCGCCCACGTAGGCGCGCACCTCGCGGAGCAGCGCGCGCCAGCCGCGCGGGTCCGGCGTCCCGAGCATCGACCGCCAGCGGCGGCGCGGGAAGACGTGCACGCGGTCGATCAGCGGATGGCCGACGACCAGGTCGCGCGCCCGGTCCTCGACCGCGAAGCCGAGGAAGACGTGCGGCCGGGCGCTCCGCAGGAGCGACACCGCAGGCAGCGTGTTGATCACGTCGCCGATCGCGCTCAGGCGCACCACCAGCACGCGGCCCGGATCCGACATCGCGCGAGATCCTAGCCGACGCCCGGCGAGACCGCGACGCAGCGCGCGCCGCGGTCTCGCCGGCCCTTCAGTGCCCGGCGTGCGCGTCCGCGGGTCCGGTGGCCCCGTGCCCCCCGTGCGAGGCGGTGCAGCCCTGCGGCGGCGGCACCGCGAGCCCGACGAAGCTCGAGCGGCCCGGGCCCCCCGTCGCCGCGACCTGCGCCGTCCCTTCACCGGCCGCGAACGCCGCGTCGATGTAGTACTGCCCGAGCAGGATGAACATCTCGTTCTCCGTGCTCTCGCCGCCGGTGATGCGGCACGCGTCGCACATCCCGTCGCCGGCGCCCGGCGAGGTGTCGCACGTGGCGTGGTCGTCGACGCCCGAGCACGGCGCGCCCACCCGGCCCTCGGCGCAGGCGATCGGCGTGCAGCGTCCGGGGACTCCCGGGACGAAGACGCTCGCCGGCAGGCGCGAGAAGCGCGTCACCGTCTCCGGATCGGGCGAGCCGTCCTCCTTGACGCCGTTGTTGTACAGCGAGCAGTAGCGCAGGGTCCGGTCCGCCGGCTTCGGCGAGTCGAACGCGAGCGGCGGGTCGTAGCGCGCATCGAGCGGGTCGTTGTAGACGAAGCTCTCGTAGATGCGCGAGCCGTCCGGCAGGTCGACGGTGAAGTGCTTGCCGCGCTGGTGGGTGTGCGACGACAGGTTGAACAGCCGGGCACCCTGCGGCAGCACGTGCTCGTGGCACAGGTGCTGGGTCGTGAACGGCTCGGCGTTGGCCGAGAAGATGCGCTGCACGTTGAAGATGCTGCGCACCGGGTAGATCTGCTCGTCCGGCTCGGCGAACCAGTAATTGATGCGCGCGTTCATCAGGTGGTCCTTGTCGGTCAAGTTGAACGCGTGTGAATTCCAGTAGAGGATCCCCTTGAGCGGGATCTGCGCGAAGACGCCCTGCGCGTACTCGGTCGTGAGCTGCGACTGCTGCGCGCCGCCGATCTGGTAGCTCGAGATCCCGCCCTGCACCGGCGGTCCGAAGCCCGTGCAGGTGAAGCCGTCGCGGTAGGGCGTCGCGCACAGCCCGTCGCCGCACGACGCGAGATCGGTCGGCTCGCACGGCTCGCCGTCGCGCGCGCCGCCCTTGCAGGTCCACTCGCCGAACGCCGGATGGTGGATCTGGTCGATCGGGACGGTCGAGTAGTTGAGGATCAGGTGGTGGCTCTGCGGATCCTGGCGAAGCTCCTGCGCCGCGAAGCGGAAGTACTGGCCCGACGGGTCGCGGTACTCCTCCGGCACCTGGTCGGTGACGTCGTAGTACGAGGCGAAGCACACCTCGTGCTCGCTGTTCGCAGGCAGCAGCCACGGCGGCATCACGAGCTGCACGCCCTTGCCGGGCGGCGGCGGCTCGAGCGGCTTGATCGTGATCGGCTCGGGCGGCGGCAGGCAGCCGTCGATCAGGCTCTCCGTGCCGATCACCGTCCCGCTCTCGGGCGCGCCGGCGTAGATCCACAGCCGGACGAGCTCGAGCTCGTCCTCGCTGAGCGGCGGGAGCCCGAGCGGCATCGGCGCGCCGCCGACCGACACCGTCCCCGGCCGCGTGCTCGCGGCGAGTTTGAGCCAGAGGTAGCTCCGGTCGTTGTCGCCCGGCACGATGCGGCGGAGCGCGCTGCCCTGCGAGGGCGCGTCGAGCAGGTTGCGGTACGCGACCCCGCGCGTGAGCTCGAGCCCGCCCTGCGCCGCGCTGCCGTGGCAGACCTGCTGCGTGCAGCCGTGGCGCTCGAAGATCACCTCCTGGATCGCGTCGAAGGTGCTCGCAAAGCTCTGCTTGCCCTCGCAGCTCGGCTCGCTGGGCGCCGGCTCCTGCGGCGCGGGCGGACCGGAGACCGCACTGCCGCCGCCTCCCCCACCGCAGGCGGCGAGCGCCGCGCAGGCGAGACCCGCGATCGTCGAGCGAAGGATCCGTGTGGCGCGAGCGGAAGGGATGCGCAGCATGCGACGTGCCTCCTGGTCCGTGGCCCGCGTCCGGCGCTTGGTGGCGTGGGGACCGGACGCCATCGGCGGGGTGGCCGAGCATTGCCGACCCGGCCCCGGCGCGCAAGCCGGGTTCGGCAGCCCTGCGCCGGGCCCGGGCCGGACGGGCCGCGCCTCCCGCGCCCGGCGCCTGCCCGGCTCCCCGCGGGCGCGGTCACTCGAGCAGGCGCTTCGGGTGCATGCCGTTCACGAAGCCCATGAACGGCGGGTGGATGCTGCAGCCGAGGAGCCGCTGGATGTGCTCGCTGCAGCGCTTCACCCGCTCGCGCGACACCGACAAGCTGAAATTCTCCTGCTGCCTCACCCACGGGGCGCAGCACTGCGCCGTGACGCACAGCCGGCTCCGGCCGCTCCGGTTCTCGCCGCCGCCGTGCCACAGCGTGCCGAGGAAGAGCAGCACCGATCCCTGCGGCATGACGACGGGGCAAGCCGCGTCGCCGGGGCCGGGCATGCGCTCGCCCCACAGGTGGCTTCGCGGGATCACGACCGTCGCGCCGTTCTCCGCGGTGAAGTCGTCGATCGCCCAGATGGCTGCGGCGCCGAGCGCCCGCCGCGGCCTCGGCCAGCGGTAGAAGGCGTCGTCGTAGTGCAGCGGCTGCGCCGCCTCGCCGGGCAGGATGTCGATCGCCTGGAGCTGCGAGAGCAGGAGACGCTCGATCACGAAGAAGCCCTCGCGCTCGAGCTCGTCGAGGAGCGGTCGGAAACGCTCTTCCTCGACCGGCTCCTGCGTCCCGGCGGTGGACTTGTAGGTGCCGGCGAGATCGGCCCTTCCGTACTCCCGCACGTCCTCGAAGATCGGCTTCTCCATGACCGCACTTCCAGCCGCGTCGCCCGCGAGGATCGGCCGCGGCGCCGGCGCGCGCCCCTGACGCGGCCGCCGCCGCGCCCGCGTCGAGCACGTCAAGAACAAGCGCCGCGGACGCGGAGGACGCCCGTGCCCGCGACCTCCGCCCGGAGCGCGCCGGTCGCCTCGTCGTACGACCAGAGCGCGGGGTCGAGCGTCCGGCCGCTCCACTCGACGGCGCAGGGCGCGAACGGGCGCTCGAGCGTCGCGAGCGACGCGACGATCGACCAGCGCGCGGCAGGCGCGTCGATCGCGAGCTCCCACGCGCCCGGGCGCTCGCGCGAGGCGAGCGTGCCCTCCGGCACACGTGCCGTCGAGTCGCCGCGCGGGAAGGCGAGGAGCCGCCGCTCGCCGCGCCGGTCGGCGAGGCGTACGAGGCCCGGCGTGCCGGCGCCGTAGTCGCTGAGCGTGTCGACGTCGGGCGGCAGGAGCACGAGCAGCGCGCCCGCGCGGACGAACAGCGGCAGCTCGTCGAGCGGCGCCGCGACGGTGACCGTCCGCCCGCCGGCGAGCGGCTCGGCACGGCCGAGGTCGAGCGCACCGTCGGGCTCGACCAGGCGGACCGCGCGCCAGAAGTCGATCCACGAGCCGGCGGGGAGGTAGGCCTCGCGCGTCGTCGCGCCGGGCTCGAGGACGGGTGCGGCGAGCAGGTCGGGGCCGAACAGGAGCTCGTCCTCGCGGTCGAGCACCGCCGGATCATCGGGGTACGCGAGCACGAGGTGGCGCATGATCGGCATCCCGCTCCGCCGGTACTCCTCCGCCGCCGCCGCGAGGTACGGGTAGAGCTGCGTGCGCAGCTTCGCGTAGCGCCGCCACACCGCGAGGTGTCGCTCGTCGTCGACCTGCGGCCGCTCGTAGGCGGGCACCGCGAGCCCGTCGCGCTGCGTCCGCATGACGCCCGAGACGGCGCCGAGCTGGATCCAGCGGGTGAGGAGCTCGTCGTCGAGACGACGTCCCGCGAAGGAGAAGAAGCCGCCCACGTCGGAGCCCCAGATGCCGATCCCGGAGAGCCCCATGCCGAGGCCCGAGCGCAGCGCGGAGACGAGCCCGTCGAAGCCCCAGTCGGTCGTCGGGTCGCCGCCCCAGACCACCTGCGCGCAGCGCGCGACGCCGGTCCAGCCCGAGCGCTGGAAGCGGACGATCGGCCGGCTCTGCCTGCGCGCGAAGTCCCAGGCCGCGCAGTGGTAGTCGACCACGTAGCGGTTGTGCGCCGCGGAGCCGGTCGTCCCGTCGTGCAGCCGTACATCCAGCGGGGTGTACTCGCCGAAGTCCTCCATCCAGCCGTCGTGCCCGTCGCCGACGGCGAGACGGAGGATCTGCTGGAAGGCGCGCCGGCCGGAGACGAACGTGAAGTCGTACTGCCCGACGAGGAAGGCGCGCGACGTGAAGTAGGTGTAGAGGTACGGCGCGCCGTCGGCGCGGCGCACGAGCGCCCGCGTGCGCCGCGCGTGGCGGAACGCCTCCTCGTACTCCTCGCAGAGCATCGGGTTCACGTACGTCGTCACCGCGACGCCGAGCGCGTGGAGCGCGGCGGTCCGCTCCTTCTCCCGCGCGCGGTTCGCACCGCACGGCAGGTAGTGGAGGTAGGTCTGCGCGACCGAGACCGGCGCGTCCGCGGCGCGCAGCGCCTCGACCTGCGCCCGCTGCTCCTCGACCGAGCCGCCCGGCTGGTACCAGGGTCCGAGCACCCACGGCGCCGCGACGGCCGGCTGCCGTCCCGCCCAGCTCGTGAAGCGGCGAAGCGCGTCGGCGGGCCGCGGCCCGCCGAAGACCAGGAAGCGGAGCGCCCGCGGCGGCGGCAGCTCCGCCATGCCGACCGGCGCGCCGCGCACCTCGAAGCTCCAGGCGTCGGGCCGCTCGGTGCCGAGCCGGTGATACGCGGTGTCGTCGTTCGCCACGACGACGCCGTAGCCCGTGGAGGAGAGCACCCACGGCACGGGGAAGTAGGTCGCGTCGGCGCGCCTGCGGAAGCCCGGGGGCGGAAGGAGCGCGCCGATCGCCTCCCACTCGTCCTCGCGATACGGGCCGTCCGACACGTAGCTCTCGACCTCCGTGCCGCGGTGCTCGACCGCCCCGGCGCGCTGCCCGAGGCCGAAGAAGCGCTCGCCGTCGCGCAGCCGCCAGGCGGCGCCGAGCGCGACGAGCCCCTCGGTCGGATCGCTGCCGTCCGCGGCGTGGAGCTCCGCGCTCGCCTCGACGACGCCGCTCGAGCGGGCGCGGATGCGAAGATCGAGACGCCGACCTGCGGGGTCGTCGGTCTCGACCACGAGCCGCGCGGCGCGGCCCGGAGCGCTCTGCCGCACGTCGACGACCCGCGCCGCCTGCTGCCAGCCGCGCGGACCGAGAAAGCCGAGCGCACCGGTGACCGCGCCGTCGGACGGCGCGTCCTCGAGGACCGCCGCGCCGCTTCCGTCCTCGAAGGTGAGCCGGAAGGGATCGTGCTCGACGCGCGCCGCGAGCGGCCCCGCGTCGACCACGGTGCTTCCCTCCGTCGCGCACGCGACGCGCTCGACGTGAGGCGCGGCGAGCAGCGCCGCGAGGAGCAGAAAGGCGCGCAGGGCGCGCCCGGGTACGTGGACGTGCGACGTCATCGGGCGGCGATCCTCCATCGGCCAGCGGGCCAGCGCAACCGCGAAGGAGCTCCGCCGCGGGCAACCCGCGGCGGAGCGCTGCGCGTCCTGGATGCAGCCCTGGCTGGCCGTGCCGAACGTGTTGCGCCGCCACACGTGGTCGCCGCACCCGGGCGCTTCGTCCACCAGGTCGATCTCGCCGTTGTGCAGCGCGACGCTGTTCTTGACGGTGGTCTTCGCGGCGTTCGCGAGGACGCGGATGCCGTGCCGGTCGTTGAACTCCGCACGGCTGCGGAGGAGCCGGTTGCGCTGGCCAAGCACGAAGATGCCGATTCCGTTGTCGCTGGCCTCGCTTCGGAGCAGCGTGTTGCGAGCGGCCGGCCCGTCGAGGCGAAACCCGACGCTTGCCGCCTCGGCCTCGTTGTCGGTCAAGCGGTTGTTCTGGCCGATGACGTTGAAGCCGCGCTGCCCGCCGAGGGCGCGATTCTTCTTCAGGACGGAGCGCTTCGCCGCTTGATCCCGCGCTCCCTGGAGGCGAGGGCCGTCACGCCGGAGAGGAGGTGCTTGCCCTCGCCCTCCACGACGACGCCCTCCACGCAGCCGCGAACGATGCCGTTGCGGACGGTGGCGCCCGAGCCGCGCACGTGGATCCCCGCCTGGGGAACCCGCTGGTCGCCGTTCGAGCCTACGCGCTCGAGCACGTGCCCGCCCAGATCGAGGACGGCGGGGCCCTCCTGTTCGCCTTCTCGTGGCCCGGGGGGGCCGACCAGGAGGCGTGAGTCCACGCCTCCCACCGTGAGGCCTCGCCGCACGAGGCCGGCCCTCCTACGAACGACCCGCGCTGGTGGATGCGCTCAGACGCCGAGCGCCGCGAGAGCGGCGTCGACGTCGGCTTCACGGTTGTACACGTGCCACGAGGTGCGAAGCCGCCCGCCGCGCACCGCCGCCATGATCCCCGCGCGCTCGAAGCGCTCGGCGGCGCCCGGGGCGTCGACCGAGACGATCGCCGAGCTGGCGGGCGGCAGGCCGAGCCCCGCGCGGAAGCGGTTCGCGAGCCCGACGTTGTGGGCGTGGATCGCCTCGACGCCGACGTCCCGCACCAGCTCGAGCGCCGGCAGGGCGCCGACCCAGCAATGCCAGGCGGGCGAGATGTCGAGACGTCGCGCGCTGCGGGCGAGGCGCAGCGGCAGGCCGAAGTAGGTCGCGTGCGGGTCCTCGCCGGCGTACCAGCCGGCGGCGAGCGGCACGACGCGCTCGAGCAGCTCCGGCGTGAGCGCGAGGAACGCGGTGCCCCGCGGCGCCATGAGCCACTTGTAGGCGGCGCAGACGACGGCGTCGAAGCGGCGCCCGTCGATCGGCAGCCAGCCGCACGCCTGGGTCACGTCGACGATCGTGGTGACGCCGCTCTCCCGCGCGGCGCGCGCGAGCGCGTCGAGGTCGACCACCTCGCCGGTCGCCATCTGCACGGCGCTCGTCACGACGACGTCGATGGAGCGGTCGATCGCGTCGACCAGGGAGGAGACCGGCACGGTCGTCACCGTCACGCCGCGCGCCCCGTGGACGAGGAAGGGAAAGAGGTCGGAGGTGAACTCGACGTCCGGCGCGAGCACGCGGCTCCCGTCGGGCAGGGAGGCCGCGATCAGGCCGACCAGGCCCGACACCGCGGCGCCGGTCGCGACGCACGAGACGTCGACCCCGATCAGCTCGGCGAACACCGCGCGCGCACGCTCGGTCGCGTCGCACCAGTGCTCCCAGTTCGTGCGTCCGGCCCGCCAGTCGGCGAGCGCGGCCTGCATCGCGTCCCACGCGGGACGGGGCGGCAGGCCGTAGCTCGCCGTGTTCAGGTAGACGCGCTCGGGGCTCCAGAGCGGCTGTGCTTCCGCGATCGAGATCGACACGAGGGACTCCTCTCCGCTCGGATTGTGCGCGAGCGCGCCGCCTCGGCCAAGACGACGCCGCCCGCGAGATCGCCACGAGCGTGGACCCGCGCGACGCGAGGCGCAGAGCGCGCGCCCGTCGCGCTTCGCGGGGCCGGCGCTCGCGTGCTAGGCGTCCCCGCTCCCGCGGAGCGCGAGTGAGAGGATTCGAGACAGCCGAGCACGCCGCCGGCCCGCTTGCCGCGGTCCGTCCGCCACGGTGAGCGCACCGCCGCACGGCTCGCACCGCACGCGTGGCGAGGTCGCGACCCAGACCGCGCGGCCGCTCAAGCCCGTGAGCGCGGGGGCGCTGGTCGTCGCCAACATGATCGGGGCCGGGGTGTTCACCACCTCGGGCCTCGCGCTCGCCGACCTCGGGCAGCGCTGGGCCGTGCTGCTCGCGTGGGCGGTCGGCGGGCTCCTCGCGACCTGCGGCGCGCTCAGCTACGGCGCGTTTGCGCGCCGCATGCCGATCTCGGGCGGCGAGTACACCTTCCTCTCGCGCGCCGTGCATCCGCTCACCGGCTTTCTCGCGGGCTGGATCTCGCTGCTCGCCGGGTTCACCGCGCCGATCGCCGCCTCGGCACTCGGCCTGCAGGCCTACCTCGCCGACTCGCTCGGCCTCGCCGCGCGTCCCGAGTGGATCGGCACGCTCGCGATCGTCGCCGCGACCGCGATGCACGCGCTCCGGCTCGAGACGGGCGTCGTGCTGCAGAACGCGACGGTCGCGCTCAAGCTGCTGCTCATCGCCGGGTTCATCGCGGCCGGAGTCGCGCTCGCGCCCGACGCGGGCCCGGCGCCCGCCGTTGCGCCGGTGCCGCTCGGCGCCTTCGCCGTGACGCTCGTCTGGATCTCGTTCTCGTACTCGGGGTGGAACGCCGCGGTGTACGTCGCCTCGGAGGTGCGCGATCCGGAGCGCAACCTTGCGCGGGTTCTCGTGCTCGCGACGCTGCTCGTCGCGCTGGTCTACGTCGCCCTGAACGCGGTCTTCCTCTACGCCGCGGATCCCGCGCTGCTCTCCGGCAAGATCGAAATCGGCGCGATCGCCGCCGAGGCGCTCGGCGGCGCGCCGCTCCGTCGCGTCGTCACGGGGCTCGTCGCGCTCGCGCTGTTCACCTCGATCTCGTCGATGGTGATGGCCGGGCCCCGCGTCTACGCACGGATGGCGGACGACGGGCTGCTGCCCACCTTCCTCGCGACGCGCGAAGGTCCGCCGCGCGCGGCGGTCGTCGCGCAGGCGGCGCTCGCGATCGCCTGCGTGTGGACGAGCGGGCTTGCGCAGCTCCTCGGCTACATCGGCTTCACGCTCGGGCTCTCGGCGGCGGCGACGGTGGTCGCGCTGCTCGTGCTTCGCCGGCGCGAAGGTCCGGCGCGCGTGCCGATCCCCGGACACCCGTGGGTGCCGCTCGTCTTCGTCGGCGCGACGCTCTTCAGCTCGACCTTCATGGTGCTACGCGAGCCGCTGCAGGCCGCGCTCGGCCTCGCCACCGCGGCAACGGGCGTCCCGCTCTACTTCTGGATGCGGCACGCTCGGACTTGACGGGGACGGACCCGTTTCGCATAAGGACCGGCGCGGACGGTAGCTCGGTCCGCTTCGCACCAGCAGGCAAGGCCCCCGACTCCCCACGTTGCCCCCCGGCAACGCCCTGCTCTCCACGCACGCGGCGAAGCTCCATCGAGCCGTGGCCGTGGCTCGTCCGCAGGCCGACGTCGGCCGATCGTACCCGTGGGTGGGTTGCAAGGGAGGTTGTTCATGAGGGGATCTGTTCGGTGGTTCGTCGCCGCCATGCTCGGTGCGCTGGTGTCTGCAGCCGCGCCCGCCACGGCGGCGACCTACACTTGCTTGACGGGCAACACGCCGGTCGTGGCCCAGGACGAGACGCAGGTGTGGGCGGCGCGCAACGCGATCGACTTGATGTGTCCGTGCGCAGAGTACGACGGGTCGCCCGGGCGCACGCGCGCCGCGTACCGGAAGTGCGCGAAGACGGTCACCGACGCGCTGATCGCCGGGGGGCATCTTCGGCGCCAGTGCCGTGCGGCGCTCAACCGCATGTCGTCGCACACGACCTGCGGGCGTCCGCCGTCGTCCGACGCGGTCGTGTGCGTCCGCGAGCGGCTCTCGAACGGCGCGGTGAGCTGCACGGTGAAGCCGCGCACGCGCTGCAAGAGCGCGCCCGGAGTCTACGTGGAGAGCGCGTGCGCCGCGACGCGCTGCCTGGATGCGGCGGACAGCAACGGTGACCTGCTGATCACGGCGGCCGACAGCGGGCGCTGCACCGGCGGCGCTGCGTCGCCGACCCCGACGCCGACGCCCAAGCCGACGCCCACGCCGACCCCGCATCCGACGACGGGCGCGCCGATGCCCTTCCCGACGGGCTCGGGCGGCGCGCGGCTTGCGCAGCTCATCAACGAGTACCGCGTGTCGAAGGGCAAGGCGCCGCTGCCGCTCTCGCAAGCGATGATGGCGGCCGCCGCGGCGCACGTCGCCGACCTCGACGCGAATCCCGGCATCACCACGCCGCCGTGCAGCCTGCATAGCTGGTCGCAGCACGAAGGCGGGCTGTGGACCGGCTGCTGCTACACGGCCGACCACGCGCAGGCGGCCTGCATGTGGCGCAAGCCCTCGGAGATCAGCTCGGGCCTCGGCTTCCCGCGCTACCCGGGCAACGGCTACGAGATCGCCTACGCCGCCGTCGCCGCGACGCCCGAGCAGACGCTCGAGGCGTTCAAGAACAGCCCGCCGCACAACGCCGTGATCCTCAACACCGGCTCGTGGGCGTTCCTCGACCCGTACCCGGCGATGGGTGCGGCGATGCGCGGCAGCTACGCGGTGGTCTGGTTCGGCGACGCGACCGACCCCTGGCGCTGAGTCCCTGGCGCTGAGCCGGACGCGCGGAGCGCGGTCCCCGGGGCACACCCGGGGACCGCGCTTCCGGCCTCAGTGCCCCGCGTGCCCGGCGTGCGCGTCGGACACGCCGTCGACCTGCAGCGTGCCGTGCGCCATGTGGCCGGTCGCCGAGCAGCCCATGTGGCCCGGGAAGGCCGGCTCGCTCCAGGTCGAGCGACCGAGCGCGTCGAAGCCGCTCGTCGCCTGCGCCTGCGCCACACCGTCCGCCGACGCGCCGCCCGTGCGGTCGATGTAGTACGTGCCGAAGAGGATGAACATCTCGTTCTCGGTGCTCTCGCCGCCGGTGATGCGGCAGGCGTCGCAATCACCGTCGCCGGCGCCGGGCGACGAGTCGCAGGTCGCGTCGTCGTCCTCGCCGTCGCACGCCGCACCGATCCTCCCCGAGACGCACGCGATCGGCTTGCAGCGCCCGATCGTCTGCGACGCGCTCTTGGGAATGCGCGACGCGCGCGTCACCTCCTCGGGGTTCGGCGAGCCGTCCGGATTGACGCCGTTGTTGTACAGGGCGCAGTAGCGCAGGGTGCGCTGCGCCGGGTCGGGCGAGTCGAAGGCGAGCGGCGGGTCGTACGGCTGCCGCACCGGGTCGTTGTACACGAAGCTCTCGTAGATCCGCGTCCCGTCGGGCAGGTCGACCCAGAAGTGCTTGCCGCGCTTGTGCGTGTGCGACGTGAGCTCGAACAGCCGCGCGCCCTGCGGCAGGACGTGGTCGTTGCACACCGTCTGCTCGGTGTACGGCGGGGCGTTCGCCGCGAAGATGCGCGACGCGTCGAACAGGCTGTTGACCGGGTACACCTGGTTCTCGGCGAACAGGTAGTTGAGCCGGCCGTTCATCATCGTGTCTTCGTCGGTCAGGTTGAAGGCGTGCGTGTTCCAGTAGAGGACGCCCTTCATCGGGAGCTGCGCGAACACGCCGTCGAGGAAGATGTTGAACGCCTGCGCCTGCTGCGCGCCGCCGACCGGAATCGGAGCGCCGCTGCCCGGGCCGTAGCCGATGCAGGCGAAGGTCGGCTTGGGCTCGCTGCGGCAGTAGCCGCTGCCGCACGAGGTGAGGTCCGTCGGCTCGCACGCCTGGCCGTCACGCTCGCCGCCGGCGCACGTCCAGGCCCCGAACGAGGGATCGCTCAGGTCGACGCCCTCGGGGCGGAAGTTCTCGGTCGGGTAGTAGAGGATCAGGTGGTGGCTCTGCGGATCCTGCCGGAGCTCGAATCCCTTGAAGCGGAACATCCCGTTGTTGCGGAACTCCTCGGGCACCTGGTCGGTGATGTCGTAGTAGGTGGCGAAGCAGAGCTCGTGCTCGCTCTGCTTCGGCAGGTGCCAGGGCGGCATGACGAACTGCACGCCCTCGCCCGGAGCGGGCGGCGGGAGCGGCTCGATCGTGATGGGCTTCGGCTCGGGGAGGCACGCGTTGAGGAGCTGCTCGGTACCGCCGACGGTGCCGGTCTTGGGAGCGCCCGCGTAGATCCACAGGCGCAGCGCCTCGAGCTCGTCCTTGGTGAGCGGCTCGAGGCCGTTCGGCATGGGCGCCCCGCTGATCTCGAAGCTCCCGGGCTCGGTCGCCGCGGCAACCTTCATGTAGAGGTAGCTGCGCGTGCGGTCGCCCGGCGTGATCAGGTTGAAGCTGCTGCCGACCGCGCGCTTCTCGAAGATGTTCTCGTAGGCGACCTCGGGCGACAGGTTGAGGCCACCCGACGCCCCGCTGCCGTGGCAGAGCTCCTGCGTGCAGCCGCGCTTCTCGAAGATCACCTTCTGGATCGCCTCGAAGGTGCTGCTGAACTGGGCGTTCTCGTCGCAGGCGGGGTCGCCGGGTGCGGGGTCGCTGGGTCCCGGCTCCTGGGGGGCCGTCGTCGTTCCGCCTCCGCCCCCGCCGCCACCGCACGCCGCGAGCGCCGCGCAGCACGCGAGGAGAGCAATGCTCTGCCCGAGGAAGCTCAGTCGGTTGCTCTTCATGAGGCTTTCGATCCTTTCTCGAGTTGCTGCCCGCGAACCCTGCACCGCCCGCCGGGTGGTACCGCGACCGGCGACGGTGCCATCTCGCCGCCTCGCCGACTAGCGCAAGGCGCGCTCCCGTGCAGCACAGAACGGGCCTCCGGGCGATTTCACGGGCTGAACGGCTCCGGGCACGCGGTACCGCCGATCAGGCGGCCGCGGTGCGCTCCGCCTCGCTCCGCGAGTCGTCGCCGACGAAGAGGCCGCGCAGGAGCAGCACGGCCACCCCGACGCTGATCGCCGAGTCCGCGACGTTGAACGCGGGCCAGTGCATCCCGCGCCAGTGAACGTCGACGAAGTCGATCACCGCACCGTGCAGCACGCGGTCGATCATGTTGCCCAGCGCCCCGCCGAGGACGAGGCCGCAGGCGGCGAGCGCGAGGCGCTGCGTCGCGGGCGTCTGGCGGACGAAGAGCACGATCGCCGTCCCGGCGAGCAACGAGACGACCAGGAAGAACGGGATGCGGAAGGCCGACGGGTGGTCGGCGAACAGGCTGAACGCGGCGCCCGTGTTGCGGACGTAGGTCAGGTTGCACCACGAGAAGATCGGGATCGACTCGTAGAGCTCCATCGTGCTCGCGACCCAGCGCTTGGTGATCTGGTCGAGCACGATGACGAGCAGCGCGACCAGCGCGACCAGACCATACTTGCCGGGCTCCTTCACGAGGCCACCGCGTAGCCGATGCGGCCCAGCACGTCGGCACAGCGCCCGCAGGCTCCGGGGCAGGTCGGGACCGCGCCGACGTCGGTGCGGTAGTTCCAGCAGCGCGCGCACTTCTCGCCGGCGGCCCGCCCGACGGCGACGCCGAGCCCCGGCAGCGAGCTCTCGGGCAGCGGGCCGTCCGTGATCTCGACCTGCGAGACGATGAACAGCTCGGCGAGGAAGGCCTCACGGCCGCGCAGCAGCTCCGCGAGCTCGCCGGACGGCGCGAGCGTGACCCGCGCCTCGAGCGAGTGCTTGACGCGCCCCGCCTGCCGCTCGGCCTCGAGCGCCTTGGTCACCGCCGAGCGCACCGCGAGCAGCCGCTCGAAGCGCGCCGCGAGCGCGTCGTCGAGCCACGACGCCGACGGCTCGGGGAAGTCGGTCAGCAAAACGCTGTCCGCCGACGCGGTGCCGGGGATCGCGTGCCACACGTCCTCCGCGAGGAAGGTGAGGATCGGCGCCAGCATCCCGGCGAGCGCCCGCACGATCTCGTACATCACGGTCTGCGCCGCGCGGCGCCCGGGATCGTCGGGCGCGCTGCAGTACGCGCGGTCCTTCACCACGTCGAGGTAGAGCGCGCTCAGGTCGACGGCGCAGTAGTTGTTCAGCAGGTGGTAGACGGTGTGGAACTCGTACACCTCGTACGCTTCACGCGCGCGCCGCTCGACGCGGGCGAGGCGGTCGAGCGCCCAGCGCTCGAGCTCCGGCAGCGCCGAGTACGGGACCGCGTCGCGGCTCGGGTCGAAGTCGTTCAGGTTGCCGAGCAGGAAGCGCGCGGTGTTGCGCAGGCGGCGGTACGCCTCGACGAGGTGCCCGAGGATCTGCTTCGAGATCCGCACGTCGCCGCGGTAGTCCTCGGCCGCGACCCAGAGGCGCAGCACGTCCGCGCCGAGCTCCTTGATGATCGTCTCGGGCGGCATCGCGTTGCCGCCCGACTTCGACATCTTGCGGCCCTCGCCGTCGAGGATGAAGCCGTGCGTCAAGCACGCGAGGTACGGCGCCCGGCCGCGGGTCGCGACCGACGTGAGGAGCGACGTGTGGAACCAGCCGCGGTGCTGGTCCGAGCCCTCGAGGTAGAGGTCGGCGGGGGACCTGAGCCCGGCGCGACGCTCGAGCACGGCGGCGTGGCTCACGCCGGAGTCGAACCAGACGTCGAGGATGTCGGTCTCCTTGCGCAGCCTGGTCGAGGCGCAGTTCCGGCAGCGGAAGCCCGGCGGCACGAGCTCCTCGACCGGACGCGCGAACCAGGCGTCCGAGCCCTCGCGCTCGACGATCGACGCGACGTGCTCCGCGAGCTCCTTGCTCGCGTGCGCCTCGCCGCAAGCCTCGCAGTGCACGGCGACGATCGGCACGCCCCAGCTCCGCTGGCGCGAGATGCACCAGTCGGGACGGCTCGCGATCATCCCGTGGATCCGGTCCCGTCCCCAGGGCGGGATCCACTGCACGCGGTCGATCGCGGCGAGCGCCTCGCCGCGCAGATCGTTCGCCTCGAGGGAGACGAACCACTGCTCGGTCGCGCGGAAGAAGAGCGGCTTCTTGCACCGCCAGCAGTGCGGGTAGCTGTGGGTGATCGACGTGTGGGCGAGCAGCGTGCCCGCCTCGCGGAGCCGCGCGATCACCTTCTCGTCCGCGTCGAAGATGCGCTCGCCCTCGAGCTCGGGGACCTGCGAGGTGAAACGGCCCTGCGCGTCCACCGGCGAGTAGACGTCGAGCCCGTAGCGCAGGCCGACCTCGTGGTCCTCCTGCCCGTGCCCCGGCGCGGTGTGCACGACGCCCGTGCCGCTCTCGAGCGTCACGTGCTCGCCGAGGACGACCGGCACGCGGCGGTCGAGCCACGGGTGGCAAAACTCGACGCCCTCGAGCGCGCGCGCCGAGAAGCGCACGCGCGGCGCGCCCTCCTCCTCGGTGAGACCGGTCGCCGCGAGGAACGCGTCCACGAGGCCCGCCGCGACGATCAGCAGCTTGCCGCCGGCGTGCACGCCGACGTACTCGAGCTCCGGGTTGACCGCGAGCGCGAGGTTCGCGGGCAGCGTCCACGGGGTGGTCGTCCAGGCGACCATCGCGATCGTGCGCGCGTCGCGCGAGCGCAGCACGTCGCGCCCGCCGTCCTCCGCCGCGGCGAGCAGCGCGATCGGCACGGGGGCGGGCGCGCCCCCGGTCTGGTCGCGGGCGACGAGCGGGAACTCGACGTAAATGCTCGGCGAGCGCTTGTCCTCGTACTCGACCTCCGCCTCGGCGAGCGCGGTCTCGCACGAGGCGCACCAGTAGACCGGCTTCTTCCGCCGGTAGAGCGCGCCCGCCGTGGCGAGCTTGCCGAGCTCGCGGATCTCCTGCGCTTCGTAGTCGGGGTCGAGCGTCAGGTACGGGCGGTCCCAGTCGCCGACGACGCCGAGCCGCCGGATCTCCTCGCGCTGGATGTTGACGAAGCGGCGCGCGTACTCCTCGCACAGGCGGCGCACCTCGACGACCGGCAGCGCCGCCTTCTTCGCCCGCCCGATCTCCTGCTCGACCTGCAGCTCGATCGGCAGACCGTGGCAGTCCCAGCCGGGGACGTAGGGCGTCCGGTGCCCGGACAGGTGCTTGTACTTGACGACGATGTCCTTGAGCACGCGGTTCAGCACGTGCCCCATGTGCATGTTGCCGTTGGCGTACGGCGGGCCGTCGTGCAGGACGAAGAGCGGAGCGTCGGCGCGCTGCGCGAGCATACGCTCGTACACCCCGAGGGCGTCCCACCGAGCGAGCATCTCGGGCTCCCGCTGCGGCGCGTTGGCGCGCATCGGAAAGCTCGTCTCCGGCAGGTTCAGGGTGCCGCGGTAATCCATCCCCCGCGGGTACCAACCCCGAAGAACGCTTTCAATTCTTGCGCTCGCTCCGGGCGCCGAGCGGGCGTCACTTGCGGGTCGAGCGCCGTCTCGGCTTGGGCTGCGGTCCGGGCTCCTGGGTGGGCTCCGGGGCGGGGACCGCACGGCTTCGCCGCCGGGTCGGCGCGCGGGGAGCGGGCACCTCCTCCTCGTTCTCGTCCTCGACGCGGACGGGGATGCGGACCGGTCCGGCGCTCACCCGCCGGCGCGCCGGCGACTCCGCGCCGCGCGGCTCGAACGGATCGAACGCCTGGATGCGGCGGACGCCGAAGAAGTAGCAGCACTGCTCGTTGTCGAGGTCGTTGTTGAACGTGCGCTGCTGGCCGTCCTCGAAGAGGAGACGGACGAGGCACGTACCGCCAGGGACGATCGAGGTCCGCTCCTCGACGACCGCGCCCTCGCCCCACTCCTCGTGCCAGAGGTGCATCACGCGGTCGCCGAGCCGCAGGTAAAGCCGCTTGTCCTTGGCGGTGTACTCCATCGCGTGCATCCCTTCGTATCGCAGGCGGAAGCGCGGGGCGAGAGGGTGGTCCGGTGGCGGATCGGGGGAGAGTCGGGTACGCTTCGTGCACCGCGGCGAGCCCCTCGCCGAACGTGATGCGAGCGGTTGCGCTCTTGCAACGCGTCGCGCACGATCCCGCGCCGTGTCGAGTCGCCGTCGGAGGCGGATCGTCCGGCTCGTGCTGCTGCTCGCGCTCGACGTGGTCGCGCTCGAAGCGGCGATGCGCTGGTGGGTGCGCGATCCTGGCCGCATCGCGATGCTGTCGACCGGCGAGGACGCCTCGACGTGGCGCCTCAAGTGGGTGCTCCGGCGCAGGAACGGGCAAACGACGAGCTGCGCGATCGACGAGTTCCACCCGACGCGCGGCTGGGCGCTCAAGCCCGGGCTGCGCGACGTGCGGCTCGCCGGCGCGCGGGTCGACTCCACGTCGCTCGGCGCGCGCGGCACGCGCGAGGTCGCGATCCCGAAGCCGCCCGGGACGAGGCGCGTCCTCGTGTTCGGCGACTCGTTCTCCTTCGGCGAGGAGGTGGCCGACGACGAAACCTTCGCCGCGCGGCTCGAGCAGTCTGCTGCCCGGCGTCGAGGTCGTGAACCTGGGCGTGCACGGCTACGGCCACGACCGGATGCTGCTCCACCGGCGCGAGAGTGCCGCGCGCTACGAGCCCGACGTCGTGCTGCTCGGCTACCTCTCCCCGGACGACGTGCGGAACCTGCTCTCGTTTCGCGACTTCGCGAAGCCGTACTTCGAGCTGCGCGACGGCCGCCTCGAGCTACGCGGCGTCCCGGTGCCGTCGCCGGACGACGTCCTCGCCGCCGAGCCGTACCGCTCGAAGCTCCTCGACCTCGTCGAGACGACGGTGCGGCGGCAGCGCGCGAAGCACGGCGACCTCCGGGGCGAGATGCGGCGGCTCACCGACGCGCTGATCGTCGCGCTCGCGTCGAGCGCGCGCGAGCTCGGCGCGACGCCGCTCGTGGTCTACTTCCCGATGATCAACGAGCTCGACGACTCGCCGCGCGAGCCGGTCGGCCGCGAGAAGGAGGTCGCCGAGCTCTGCGCCGCGCACGGCATCCCGTTCCTCTCGCTGCGCGAGCGCTTCCACCGGACGCTGCTCGGCCACCGGCGCACGGCGCGTCACCACTGGGATGCGACCGAGCACGCGGTCGCGGCGGAGGAAATGGCCGCTTACCTCCGTCGCGCGCGGCTGCTCGACGCATCGGACGCGGCACGCCCCGGCGACGCGTCGCAACGCTCGTGAAAAGAGCTCGTTGGCGCTGCCACCGCGCTCGCGTCAGCATGCCGTTCGCGTGACCGTCGCGACCCAAGCCAGAGCTCACCCGCGGCCGCACGCGGCATCGCACCGGCGGGGCTCGCCCGCGACGCCGCCGCGCTGGCAGGTCCTGCTCGCGCTCTTCACCGTCTGGGTCGTCTGGGGCTCGACCTACCTCGCGATCGAGCTCACGCTCGACTCGCTGCCGCCCTTCGGCATGGCGGCGACGCGCTTTCTCACCGCGGGCGTGCTGCTCTACGGCGTGCTCCGGCTCCGCGGGACGCCCGCGCCGAGCCCGCGCGAGTGGCGCAGCGCCGCGGTGATCGGGGTCCTCATGCTGGCCTGCGCGAACGGTGGGGTCGTGTGGGCGCAGGGCCGGATCTCGTCGAGCCTCGCGGCGCTCGGCGTCGCCACGACGCCGCTCTGGGTGGCGCTGCTCGCGGGGCTCCTCGAGCGCTGGCCGCGCGCGATCGAGTGGGCGGGGATCGCGATCGGCTTCTCGGGCGTCTTCCTCCTGAGCTACGACGGCGACCTGCGCGCGAGCCCCGCCGCCGTGCTGGCGCTGCTCTTCGCCCAGATCTCGTGGGCGCTCGGCGCGATGCTGAACCGGCGCTTGACGCTGCCCGACGGCGCGATGGCGAGCGCCGCGCAGATGATCGCGGGCGGCGCGATGCTGGTGGTCGTGTCGCTCGTCACGGGCGAGAGCCTGGCCGGTCCGCCGGCGCTCGCCTCGCTCGCGGCGCTCGGCTACCTGATCGTCTTCGGCTCGATCGCCGCGTTCAGCGCGTTCAACTTCCTGATCCGCAACGTGCGGCCGACGCTCGCGACGAGCAACGCATACGTGAACCCGCTCGTCGCGGTGCTGCTCGGCGTGGGCTTCGCGGGCGAGCACCTGAGCGCCACGTCGTACGTCGCGATGGCGGTCATCCTCGCCGGCGTCGCGCTCGTGCTGCTCAAGCAGGAGCGGTGACCGGGCCCTTGCCTGGGCTCACGCCGCACAGCAAGACCGGGGGCATGGACGTCGAGGGAGGCAGGGTCCGCCGTCCGGTCGAGCCGGGACGCATCGAGCGCGGCCTCACGCTGCTCGGTCTGCTCGGCGCGCTCGCCTTCGTGCCGTTCATGGTCACCTGGTGGATGGCACACGGCTGGCCCGCCTACCCCGAGACCTACTTCGTCGGGCTGGTCGCCATCCCGGCCGCGATCTTCGGCGCAGGAAGGCTCCTCGCGTCGGGCGTCACGTACCTGCGCCGCCTCTGGCAGGGCGACCGCTAGCCGCGGCTCAGAACGACGTGCCGCCGTCCGGGGCGACCTCGATCACCCCGCCGCGCACCACCACCGGGACGATCCGCCGTCCGCCGGTGAGCTTCAGGAGCTCCGGGATGGCGCTCGGCTCGCGCGACACGTTGACCTCGGTGATCCGGTGTCCCTCCGCGACGAGCGCTTCGCGCAGGCGCGCGCAGTGCTCGCAGCCGTCCCGCGTGTAGAGCGTCACCCGCATCGTCGAGCGCGCCTCCGCGCGTCCTCGGGCAGCGCCACGGCCCGGGCCGCGAGCTCAGGCAAGGCGGGGGTCCACACGGCCGGCGAGGCTCGCCGCCCGGCGCGCCCGGCGGCGTCGCCGCCACGCGCCACGGACGTGGATCCAGGCGACCGAGAGCAGCAGGTAGACGAAGCCCACGACCCGCACGACCGCGGCGACCGCCAGGCGGCGCAGCAGCCAGAGGAGCGAGCGCGGCGCGCCCGCCTCGCCCGTCAGCGCGAAGTGGTGCGCCAGCGCCGTCAAGCGAAAGACGTTGATCTCGAAGTAGTCGAGCCGGTCGTTGAACGCGATCAGGTGCCGGGTGCGGACGAGGTACGGCAGCATCCGGAGCTCGGTGGTCGCCTCGCCGCCGAGCTGCAGCACGGTCGCGTCGAAGCGGCGCCGGCGGAGCCGCGAGAGCAGCTCGAAGCGCTCCTCCCAGCGCGCGACCTCGCAATGCTCGACGTCGAGCGCGCGGCCCGTCGCGGCGTCCGCCTCGCGGACCAGGACGTGCACCGACGAGCCCGGGAAGATCTGACGCAGCCGCTCGAGGATGCCGGCGAGGAGCTCTGCGTCGCCGGTCTGCACGACCAGCACCTCGCGGACGCGGTCGTAGCGCAGCGGCCGGAGAAAGGTCAGCGGGTTGCTCATCGTCCTTCCTCCTCCTCGCCGGCGCGCGCGAGCCAGGCGGAGGAGCCGTTCAGGTCTTCCGGAGAGGCGCCCGGCTGCGCGCCGTCGCCGGAGGCGTGCATGGCGCGCGCGCCCGCCGGCTCGGCCTCCGCTGCATCCGGCTCGCCGGCGAAGCCGTACGCGGCGATCATGCGCCGGGCGATCGCCGGCCAGTCGTAGGTCCGCTCGACGAAGAGCCGCGCCCGACGCGCCATCGCGCGCCGCCGCGCGGGGTCGGCAAGCAGCGCGCACACCGCCTCGGCGAGCGCCGGCGCCTCGTCGGCGATTACGATCTCGTCCTCGCCCGCGCCGAGCCCCTCGGCGCCGATCGTGGTCGAGACGACGGGGCAGCCGCTCGCCATCGCCTCGAGGATCTTGAGCCGCGTGCCCGAGCCGCGGAGGATCGGCGCGACGAACACCGTCGCCCGGCGGTAGTGCGACGTCGTCTCCGGCACCATCCCCGTCACCTCGACCCGCGGATCCGCCGCGGCCAGCGCCTCGAGCGCCTGCGGCGGATAGGCCCCGACCACGCGGAACTTCGCCTCCGGGAAGCGGGCGTGGATGGCGGGCAGCACCTCGTTCGCGAACCAGGTGACCGCCTCGACGTTCGGCTCGTGGCGGAAGAAGCCGACGAACAGCACCGTCGCGGGCTCCTCCTCGTCGTCGCTGCGGAACGGGAAGTCGCGGCACGAGACGCCGTTCGGCACGGTCACCAGCGTGTCGGGCTCGACGAAGCGCGCCAGCGCGGCGCGGTCGTCCTCGCTCATCGTGAACACGAGGTCCGCGCTCTCGACCGCAGCCACCTCGTGGCGCAGCGTGCGGAGCCCGTCGTACCAGAGCGCGAGCCAGCGCAGGGCGGAGCGCGCCGTGCGGCGGGCCCGGGCCTGCGCGACGAACGTCACGTCGTGCTCGACCAGCACCCGGAGCAGCCCCGGGCACGGCGGCGGCAGGTAGTGCGCCATGTGCGTGTACTCGACCTGCACGACGTCGAAGCGCCGCCGGTCGAGCCAGTACTCGACGAGGTCGTGCATGCGGGCCGAGTGGAAGCCGCGGGTCTTGGTCGGCTCGAGCCAGCCGCCGCTGCCGTGCAGGTCGCGCGGCAGCAGCGCGACGTCGCGGCACAGGTCGCGCAGCAGAGCGAGGTTCTCCGTGCGCGTCTCGGCCTCGGTGTCGACGAAGGAGAGGAGCGTCACGTCGCACCACGCGCGCATCTCGCGGATCAGGTTCAGCATGCGCACCGCACCGCCGTGCACCGCCGGCGCGGGGCTGTACGGCGAGATGATCAGCGCCTGCGGCCGCTCCGTGCGGCGCTCGCGATCCTCGGGGTGGAAGCGCGCCCGGTAGGCGTGCCGGTAGCGCGAGAGGTGGAAGATCTCCTCGTCGCCGAGCACGCGCGGCTCGCGCACCTCGCGCGCGCGGGCCCGCAGGACCACGGGAAGCTGGCGGACGAGGCCCGTGAAGGTCGCAACCGCCGCGCGTCCGCCGGCGTCGCGGAACACCTTCGCCGGAAGGAGGACGAGCCCCGCGAGGTGGCGCGCGAGCAAGCGGCGCGAGTCGACGTTCTTCCAGACGAGCGCGGCGAGGTTCTTGACGAAGAAGCTGTGGATCCGCTCCTCGCTCCACAGACGACGCGTCGTGCCGCGGTGCTTGTGGTGCACGAGGCTCCGCGGCGCGAGCACCGACGGCCAGCCGCGCTTCCAGGCCCGGTAGCCGAGGTCGACGTCCTCGATGTACACCGGCGAGTACACCGCCTCGTCGAAGCCGCCGAGGGCGAGGAACTTCGCGCGGTCGTACGCCGACGCGCCGCCGCCGGCGAAGAACACGGGGTAGACCAGGTCCTGGTCGAAGCGGTCGAGGTGGAAGAGGCGGACGATGCCGCGCACCAGCTCCGCGTGCACCTTGCCGGTCTCCCAGCGCGGCTTCTCCGGGTCGATGAAGTCGATCTGGCACGACACGCCAAACGCGTCGGGCTCGCTCGCCAGCACGTCGAGCAGCGGCTGGATGAAGTCCGGCTCGACGACCATGTCGTTGTTCAGGAGGATCAGCGTCGGGTTCTTCGCCTCGCGCGCGCCGCGGTTGGTCGCGCCGCCGAAGCCCTCGTTCGTGGGCAGCGCGACGACGCGGAGCTGCGGCGCCTCGGCGGAGACGCGCTCGAGCATCTCGAGCGTGCCGTCGTCGCTGCCGTTGTCGACGACGATGATCTCGTCGTCCGGGTTGCCGTGCCGGCGCACGGCCTCGAGGAGCCGCGGCAGGCTCATCTCGAGGAGCGAGCGCCCGTTCCAGGTCGGGATCACGATCGACACCGCACCGTCGCGCAGCTCGGGCGCGATGGCGCTCCGGGCAGGACGCTCCGCCGCGGCCGCGTCCCGGCGCGGCCGCCGCCCCGCGTCGACCAGCAGGATGCCGAGCGCGACGACGAGCGCGAGCGGCACGCTCGCGACCATCAGGCCGAGAATCACGAGCCGGACCAGCACGCGCTTCAAGAGCCGCGCGAGCGCGAGCCCCGTGTGGAAGGCGCTCTCGATCAACCCCAGGAGGAACGAGGTGCCGGACAGCCGCCGCTGCACCTCGAGCGACGCGACCGCCTGCGCTTCGCTCTGGATCCGCCGGTCGAGCTCGCGCGCGAGCGCGTCCGCCTTGTGCTGCGCCGCCGCGGCCTGCGCCGTGACGCGCGCGAGCTCGCCGCGCAGCCGCTCGAGGTCGACCGCGGCGCCGTCGGTGGCGAGCGGGCTCTCCTGCGCGAGCGGCGGCGCTTCGCCCGGGCCGCCGGTGAGCGGGATCGTCGTGTTGTGCATGAAGAGGAAGTCCTCCGGCGCGCTCGGCACCTGCTCCATCACCCCCGCCACGAGATAGCGCGCGAGGAACGCGATGCCCTCACCCGTCGCGGTCTCGCCGGGCGGCGGCGCGCAGCGCCAGACGCACACCCGGCCGCCCTCGTACGCCTCGGGCGGCGTGTCGTCGCCGAACGGAGCGTCGGCGCGGACGAGCCGCAGGCGGAACTCGAGCTCTCGCCCGCGCGACGAGGGAAGCGGCCGGAACTCGAAGCGCTGCCAGTCGTTGCGCGGAAGCTGCGCGGCCGGGACCAGGACACGCGCCGCGAGCTGCGGCTCCTCGCCCGCGTAGAACAGCTCGAAGAGCAGGTTGGCGCGCGGCGCCGGCGGGTCGACCCAGAACAGCACCTCGATCTGGCAGAGCCCGTCGTAGGTCGCGGTGAAGCGCTGGCTCGGCGCGTACGCGTCGCCGAGCGACGGCGACAGCGCGCGGGCGTCGCTCACCATCTCCTCCGCGATGAGCGCGACCTCCTTGCGCGGCAGCGCGTCGCGTCGCGCGCCGGAAGCGAACCACGCGCCGGAGGCCTTGTCCGGCGCGAAGTGCGGCGAGGCGCAGAACGCGCGGAGCGGCTCGACGACCCGCGACCACGCGAGCTCGGCGCGCATCGCCGCCATGCGCGCGCTGCGCGCGGCCGCGTCGGGCGCATCGAGCAGCGCCTCGATCGCCGCCGCGACGGCCGGCGGGTCGTCCGGCGGCACGACCCGCCCGAGGTCCTCGCGCTCAATCCGCGCCGCGAGCTCGTCGCCCGCGGTGACGACCATCGGCACGCCGCACCACAGGTAGTCGAGGACGCGCGTCCGGAAGGCGAACTCCGACTCGACACCCGACCGGTGCAGGCTCACACCGACGTCGCTCTCGAGCAGGTAGCGGTGGCGCTCGTCGTACGGCACCCAGTCGACGAACGAGACCCCGGCGCCGAGCATCCCGAGCTCCTCCGCGAGCGCGCGGGCGCGGCGCGCGATCTCCATCTCGCCGATCTCCGGGTTCGGATGCCGGGTGCCGAGGATCAACGTCTTCACCTCGGGCCGCCGCTCGCGCAGGAGCGCGGTCGCGCGGACGAGGGTCAGCGGATCGACCCAGTTCCACATGCCGCCCGCCCACAGGACGACGCGGTCGTGCTCGCCGATCCCGGGCACGACGCCCTTCACCACCGGCGCGCCGGGCTCCGGCGGCGCGTCCGGCACGCCGAACGGGACGATCGCGAGGAGCCGCCGCAGCTCGCGGTCGTCTTTGTAATTGACGTAATTGACGCGCCCCGCGGCGGCGAGCATGCCGAGCCAGAAGCTCCGCTGGCGCTCGCTCGCGCAGAGGAAGAAGTCGCCCGTCTCGAGGTGGTGCGAGAGCCAGCGGAGCGAGAGCAGCGAGCGGCCGCGCGAGCGGTTGAACGCCTCGCCGTAGAAGTCGAGGTTGGAGAGGACGAACGGGTCGTAGAGGTCGACGACGAGCGGCTTCTTCACCGCCGTCATGAGCTCGACGCGCCCCGACACGACGACCGCGTCCGCCGCCGCCACCGTGCGGGCGAGCGACGCTCCCGGGGTGAAGGTCTCGAGACGGAGCGGCGCGTCGGCGGGGAGGACGCTGCCCTCCGGCGCCGCGAGCACGACGTCGAGCCCCGACCTGCCGAGCGCGCGGGCGAGCTCGAGCGCGCGGATCGCGGACCCGGCCATCTGCTCGCCGACCCGGTCCCAGCTCAGGAACAGGATGCTCATGCGGCGTCCCGTCCGAAGCTGCGGAACGCGAGCGTCCGCCCGGGGACCTCGGCGCCGCCGATCCTGAGCCCGCCGAGCGGCGACGGGGCGTGCCAGAGCAGGATCTCGTTCCCCGGGCGCGCCTCGGGCGCCGTCGCCCGGATGCGGAACGTCCGCCCGGCGGCGTCCTCGACCGGACGCTCGAGCTCGACCGAGACGAACGTGCAGTTGACGAGCTTCGCCGCCGCGACCTCGCGCCGGCCGAGCCCCACGTCGCGATCGTCGAGCACCTCGAGGATCAGCCGGTGCGGGTTGCGGCGCACGTAGGTGCCGACCATCACGTCGACGCGCGAGAGCCCGGGCCCGCGGCAGACGAACGCCTGCTCCACCTCGCTCCCCGGCCCGAGCGGACCGCCGGACTCCCGGTCGAGCTGGTAGGCGACGTAGACCGCGCCGGGCGGCTCGAGCGCGACGCACGAGCCGCCGCCCGCCTCCATCGGGATCGGCGACGGCGCGGGGCCCGAGCGGCACGGGCCGCGCGCCAGCACCTCGTCGAAGATCGCGAGCAGCGTCTCGTCCTGCACGAGCGGGCTGTAGCGCCGGTACACGTCGCGCCGGGCGCGCCGCCCGACGGTCGCGCGCAGCTCGGGCGTGAGGATCAGCCGCTCGAGCGCCGCTTCCCACTCGGCCTCGGCGCGAGCGAGGAGCCCGGTCGTGCCGTCGCAGGTCGCGGCGCGGAAGGCGCTGCTCGGGCTCGCGACGGTCGGCACCTGCACGGCACCCGCCTCGAGATACTTGACCTCGCTCTTCGCCTCGTTGAAGCGGTTCGGCAGCTCGAGCGGCGCGAGGCTCACGTCGAGGCGCGCGATGCGCTCGGCGAGCTCGCTCCACGGGACGAACGGCCAGCGCTCGACGCGTCCCTCGAGCGGGCGCAGCTCCTCGGGCAGCGCGACCGGCCCGCCGAGCGTCAGCACGACGTGCGGGAAGCGCTCGAGCACCGCGCGCAGCGGCCGTGCGATCGCCGCGAGGTCACGGTCGTGCGTGTCGGTGCCGGAGAGGAAGCCGATCCGCAGCGGAGGCCGCGTGGCGCCGTTGCTCGAGACCTCCCGGAGGGCGAGCGCCCGCGCCCTTTCCGACTGCGCAAGGAGCGCGCTCCCGAGGCCGTTGCGGTGCAGGTAGCCGACCGCGCCCGCCTCGCACGCGGCCTCGACGAGCTCCTCGGTGCTGCCGAGAAAGTAGTCCGCCGCGGCGAACGAGCGCGCGTAGGCCTCGACGGTCTGCTTGAAGCCCGCGACGATCTCCGGGCGCGCGTGCTGCAGAGCGGCTGCGTCGCCGAGCGCGTCGGGGCGAAAGACCAGGTCGTCGACCGAGAACAGGACCGGCACCCGCCGGCGCCGGGCCTCGGCTACCACCGCCGCGACGGTCACGCTGTATGGCGCGCGGAACAGGACCACGCAGTCCGCGTTGCGCGCCGCGGCGAGTGCGCGCTCGCCCGAGTGGTAGAGCACGCAGGTCTCCGTCCCGGCGCCGCGGAGCTGCTCGGCGAGATGCCAGGTGCGGTAGCGAAGCGGCGCGCCGTCGATTCCGACGAGGAAGAGGACGCGCTTGCCGGCGACGCGCGGCGGGGGCGGCACGGCGCGCGGCGCGATGGGAGCGGGCGGC
>FWPU01004539.1_pt1 | contig 32156 bp, 26 predicted proteins | sample 2228361 | NCBI WGS metagenome assembly FWPU01 (sample SAMEA103939777, study PRJEB20133) | metagenome
ACCCGCCCCGCCGTCACCTACGCTATCAGCCGCTCGCTCAACGAGCTGGGATACGCCATCGCCCTGAACGTGGTGGATGACCTCGCCCGGCAGTCGCTGGATTTTTGCGTGGACACCCTGGCGGCGCGCTTCAGGCTCGACCCCGGCTTGCTCCGCCAGCGTTCCGCCGAACACTACCGTCAGATCCCGCCGGAGCGCCAGCCGCCCATCCCCGGCGCGCGCGAAGTCTGCGCCTGGGTCGCGGCGCGCGGCGGCTTGAACCTGATTGTCACCGCCCGCAAGGTGGCGTCTACCCGCGCCCTGCTCGCCGCGCACGACATGACCGACCTCTTCGCCGAGGTCTTCAGCGTCGAGCAAGGCTACCCGTGCAAGCCGGATCCGGCCATGGTGCTGGCCGCGCTGGGGAGGCACGCCCTCGTCCCCGCCGAAGCCCTGCTGATTTGCCGTCACGAAAACGACATTCAAGCCGGGCAGGCGGCGGGCGTGGCAACCTGCCTGCTGGACACGGGCGCGGCGCAAGTCTCCAGCCTGCCTTCGCTGCGCGTGCAAGATTACCGCGCGCTGCTGATGTATCTGCAAGAGTTATCGCAACCGGGAGAAAGCACATGAAGAAACATCCTCTGCGGTACGCCTGGCACCTGCCGTTGGGATGGATTGCCCCTGCCGCAGCGCAGCCCCCTATGGGCGAACAACTGCTCAATCATCTCATTCTGGCGGTTGGCTCGATTTGCACCTTTACTTACCTCGCCTATGTGTACGTCAAAACCCGAAACATCTTTGTCACCGCGCTGGCGCACATCGTTCTGAACAATTCCGCCGCTTCGTTTTCCTACTTCGTCACCGTGCAAAACCAGTTGCTGGCAAACCTGGGACTGACCCTGACGATGGTCAGCGTGGTATTCATTTTGTATGTTCGCAAGGAATTGGTTGTCTTTCAGGAAGGTTCATCTGCATAAATTGTTCCGGAGGAAATAACGTATGAAAAAACAAAAGGGGCTTCCACGCGACCCGCGCACTCGTTATCGGTTTCGACATCCTACTTTCGATTTTTTCTTCCAGTGGTTGACCGGAGGACAAACCCATCAGGGCGCCGAATTAGGGGAAACAATGTATGCGGCTTCTCAAATTCGTGATGGGGACCCCGAAAGTTGGTTCCATGAATTCACCGCTCTTGCGGAGCGTGTGGAGGAGCGCGCCTTGACTTCGCTGGCAGGAGGGCATCGAGTAAGCGCTCGTGAAAGCTTTCTTCGCTGTTATGCTTATTATCGCGGCGCTGCTGCTTTTCTGAACCCGCGGAATGATGAACGCTACCGCGAATCGTATCAGAGGGGACAAGCATGCTTTCTGAAAGCCAACAACTTGCTTGATCTGCCTTTGGAACCAGTGCGTATCCCCTTTGAGGGCAAAACTTTACCGGGTTACTTTGCCCGTGTTGATCGGAGTGGTCAAGCCCGCAAGACCTTGTTTATGATCGGCGGCGGCGATACATTCGTTGAGGACTTGTATTTCTACATCGTTCCCGCTGCGCTTCGTCGAAGTTACAATGTCTTTTTTATGGACCTGCCTGGTCAAGGCTCGTTGCCGTGGGAAGGGCTGTATTGGCGGGCAGACATGGAAACACCGATGAAAGCAGTTGTTGACTATGCTCAAAATTTTCCTGAGATAGACCCTGCTCGGATGGTTGTTTACGGTATCAGCGGTGGTGGATATATCGTTCCACGCGCGGTTACAGGCGAAAAGCGCTTTGCTGCCTGCGCCGCTTGTTCCATTATTCTTGACTTTAGCCAAATATGGTCTCCACGAATTGCCGCAGTAGAACATTCGCCGTTGTTTAAACTATGGCGCGCGGTGCAACCGCGGCGCTTTGCATCTATTACGAATATTCTAGCAACTTACGAGTGGCGCTGGGGCGTGGAAACAATTGAAGACTTGATGAAGAAAACGCGCGGCCATGTGACTGACCCGACCAAAATCACTTGCCCTACGCTTAATTTGGTTGCTGAGCAAGAATATACCCTTTTTGGAATGGGTAGACAATGGGCTGAGGAATGTTTGCAAAAGGTCTCCCATCCACGTAAACACTTAATCGTCGCTCCCCGTAATGAAGGCGCTGATTCCCATGCAATTGGTACAAACCTCAGCCTGATGAGCCAGTTATTGTTCGATTGGTTTGATGAAACCATCTAACAAGCATTCCGCTATCCATACGTTGGTATCAGGAATTGTTTTTGCTTGGCATTCTCTTACGCTGCACGGTTCGGTAGATTGGAGTAGAGAAGATTAGGTTTGACTGCTTACCTGCCCACCTGATCAGTCTCTAATCTGCCCGGTTCGCCGATGTGCCCGGGGAGATTTTCCTGTATTCTTGAGATGAAACCGGAAAGGAGTATCACATGAGCCAATCGGACACGCTCATCATCGAAACCCAAAACCTGGGCAAGACCTTTGGCGATATCCAGGCCCTGCGCGGGGTGGACGTGCAGGCGCCGCGCAATTCCATCTTCGGTTTTCTCGGACCCAATGGGGCGGGTCAAAGCGCAGATGGGCGCAGGCGTTCTCTTTGAATTTGGCGCGGTGGCGCTGGCGATTGGCGTCATCGTCCTGACCCAGGACGCCATTTTAGGCGAAAAGCAAAATGGCTTGACGGAATGGCTGCTCTCCCAGCCCGTCAAGCGGGCGGCATACCTGCTCGCCAAACTCGTTGCCAACAGCCTGGCAGTGATGGTTTTGCTGGTGGGGCTGCCGGCGGCGATTGGATATGGGCTGCTGTCCATCCGCCTGGGGGCGGCATTTCCCCTCCCCTCTTTTTTGATGGGCGTTGGCGTCATGGCGTTGCACACGCTGTTTTACCTTACCCTGTCCCTGGCGCTTGGAACCATGTTCAACAGCCGCGCGCCCATCCTGGGTTTGGGCTTGGGTTCCGCGCTGGGCGGCGCGTTTTTGGGGTCTCTCTTCCAGCCGCTGTTGTACGTCACGCCCTGGATGCTGCCCAAAGTCTCCGCGCTTGTCGCCAACAGCCAGGCTGTGCCAGCCTCCATGCTCTGGGCGCCGCTTGCCGCCGCCCTGCTGTGGAGCATCCTCTTTGTCGGCGTGGCGCTGGTCAGGCTGGAGCGGATGGAATTCTAACTATCGCTTATGTGAGAGCAACCATGAAAAAATTCTTCAAACAAATTTGGGAAGCCACCTTCCAACCTGAAACCTTCTTCCAAACCCTGCGCGACGAAACCTCTTGGAGCAGACCGTTAGTCCACCTGTTCCTGCTCGCATTATGGCTTTCGTTTGGCTCGGTCATTGCCTGGAGCGTGGGTGTGCCTGGCGACACCCCGGTCAACTCGTCGCTCGGCGCGCAAATGGACATCTATCCCTACTGGCGCGACACCCTCCTGCCCCAATATGGCGCGCTTTCTTACCCAATTGCCATGGCGTTCATCATGCTGGAGATGTTTATCATCTCATTGATTTGGATACCTATCGTTTTCCTGGCGTTCCGATTCCTGGGCGGGCAGCGCGAGCCCTGGCAGCGCGGACTCTTACATGCGGCGCAGGGATTTATTTATGGACTTTCACCCTGCGTCTTTGGCGGCTTTTTGCCCTATCTGGCTTTGCTCGCCGGAGTCTATGCCACCCTGCTGCAATTCTTTCGCGGACCCGCCATCACCTTACAAGATAAATCGTTTGTTCCCTATCTCTTCGTCGCCCTCTTTTTGGCGCTCGCCATCTGGCGATATTGGCAGGGTGGGCTGTTGTAAACCTGCCCAACTGACCAGGTGCAAATCTCGCCAGGCAGGCAAACGCGTTCTACGCCTTTGGCGGATGAATTCCATCTGGGCAAGGCGTATGATCAAGCTGAAGACACGTCCAAGAAACGAAAAGGAGCCTCGGCATGAACATCAAAAACATCCTCTCCTCCTTGTGGAAACTGCCCCTCTGCGGACTGGCTTTTTTTGTGGGCATGGCGCTGAGTGGCGTCTTGCTTCCCCTGCTCGGTTTCACGCCGCCCGAAATGCCCGCCGGAACCGACGCCGGGACGATTACCCTCTGGTTCCTGCTGGGCAGTATGCTCCTTGCCGCTATTCTCGCCCCCCTCTCCCGCCACGCGCAAGCCGGCGGGCTGGCACGCTGGCTGATGCTTTCCCTGTTTGTGTGGGTCTTTGCGGCGGAGGGAATGGTGCTGGAGTCGTTCTTTTATGGGGGCGCGGAAATCGGCTTGAGCGTGTACCTGTTCAACCAGCGCGCCATCAAAGTCTATGAACGCGCGGGATTCGTCAAATTCATGGAGCGCATCGTCCTGGTCAACGGGCGCACATATCCCGCTCAACGCATGAAGAAACCGATCGAATGAGAGACCTCCCGAACTGACCAGGTGCGAATCTCCCCGACCGGACAACCTCCTTTCTGGCCGCCCGCCGGATGCGCCGCGCGGGCGGGCGGCGTAAGATAGGCATAAAGCAAAGAAAGGAGTTTCCCATATACGATATGTCGCTCATCCATGCTCTTTTGCTCAACCGCCCGCCGGCTTGGAACATCGAACACGCCGGGACGGCGTGCGAACACGAACAGCCCGTTTCGTTCAAACTCATTTTGCTGGCTTGCTCGTAACCTGTTACGCGGAGTTGCTTATGCCCACCGTCACGCTCGGTCAATTTCAAATTCACTACACCCTCGCCGGAGCAGGCGAAACCCTGCTGCTCTTTCCCGACAACCTGCACGCCGCCCAGGCCTACCAGCAGGAGATTGCCCGCCTTTCCACCCGTTTTCGGGTTCTGGCCTTCGACTATCCCGGCTTTGGGCAGTCGAGCCACGAATGGCTGTACCCGGACGAACTGGAAGTGGACTACTTCGGCTTTCGCGCCGACCTGGCTTGCCACTTGTTGACGGAATTGAACATCACCGCCTGCCATGCGCTTGGCGTGGGCGGCGGCGCGCTGGCTGCGCTCCACTTTGCTGGCCGGCAGGCTGCCCTGCACAACTTGCGCCCGCTCAGCCTGACGGCGGATAGTTTTCTGGCTGATTTCGACTCCCGCGCCCTACACCGCTGGCTGGACGTGCGCGAGCATTTCTACGTCCGTAACGCCCGCCGCTTGGAGTCCTGGCACGGCCCCGACTGGCGCGCCCTGGCAGATGCCGATACTCGCTTCCTGCGCGGATTGGCTGACCGGGGCGGTTATGCTATCCCGGAGAAATTCATCAACGCCATCCCCTGCCCAACCCTGCTCACGGGTCACCTGCAAGACCCGGCGCTGCCCGGCCTGGCGCGCGAATACGCCCGCCTGAGCGATCTCATCCCCCACTGCGCCATCTACCTGGCGGGCGCAGCCGGTCATCCCTACATCGAGCGCCCCTTCCTGTGGTCGAATCCTGACGCTTTTTATCGAACGGCTGAACTGTTCTGGGAACAAACCCAAACATGAGTACGCAAACATGTCCCTCTTCCACCCCTACAGGGGGAAAATCGTTTCAAATCCTGGCCTTCACCTGGTTATTGGCCGCCTTGTCGCTGACCATCCCTGCGGCTTTGCTGCTGCCTCCGTTGCAGATTACCTCAATCCTTGACCCTGTGCTATCATCTGCCGCGCGTTTTCGCGCGGGCCGGCTCCCCATGCCGTCTATATCGACCGATCTGACGCCTCGCGGCGCCTATCCTATCTTCCAAGGAGCGAAAGATGTCCCCACAACGTCGCGGCAAGCGTAAGCCCAATATCGTCTTCTTCGGCATCGACTCGCTGCGCGCTGATCACATGAGCTGCTACGGTTATCCGCGCCTGACGACGCCGCACATCGACCGCTTCGCCCAGGGCGGGACCCTCTTCGAGCACACCTACAGCCCCTATATCCCGACCACGTCCGCTTACTCCTCGATGCTCACCGGCATGGACCTCTTCACCACCCAGGTGGTCGCGCTGCGCCATAAAGGCCCCATGCGCGCCGAGGTGAAGACCCTACCGGAGATCCTGCGCGCGGAGGGCTACAACACGACGTGCGTCGGCTTCACCAACAATCCAGCCTCGCGCGGGTTCGATAAGTACCTCGATTACGCAGGCTGGGGCAGTTGGAACGAAGGGCGCAGCCCCAAGGCCGAGAACCTCAACGCCGTCGCGTTGCCTGAGCTGGACCGGCTGGCCAAGAGGCGAGAGCCGTTCTTGCTCTTCTTGCGCCATATGGATCCCCATGCGCCCTATCTGCCGCCCGCGCCCTTCGAGCGCATGTTCTATCACGGTGACGAGTGCGACCCCAAGAACCGCTCCATGGAACCAGTGATGGCTTTCAAGCCGTTCCGCGATTTCTTCGCGAGTTGGATGCCGCCCGGGATCACCGACAAAGATTACGTGATCGCCCAGTACGACGGCGCGGTCGCGTACATGGATTCGTCGATCCGCGCCATCTTCACGGCGCTCGAAACGCTGGGGATCCTGGATGAGACGATCGTCGTCATCAATTCCGATCACGGCGAGACTCTCTATGATCACGAGTGCTACTTCGACCACCACGGCCTCTACGACCAGACGCTGCACGTGCCGCTGATCCTCCACTATCCCGGCCATGTCCCTGCTGGCCAGCGCGTGGCGGGCTTCAACCGCCATCAGGACCTCGTGCCCACCCTGCTCGAGCTGGCGGGGATCGAGACCGACATCCGCTTCGACGGCCGCAGCCTGATGCCCCTCGTGCGCGGCGAGGTCGCCTCCTACGAGAGCGAGTTCTACATCACCGAGTGCACCTGGATGCGCAAGCATGGCTGGCGCACGCCTCAGTGGAAGCTGATCCTGGCCCTCGAACCCGATTTCCACTGGAAGCCGCCGGTCGAGCTGTACAACCTGGTGGAAGATCCCGGCGAGAATCACAACCTGGCGGAGGCGCATCCCGATATCGTGGCCCTGCTGCGGGCGCGCATGGAGCAGTGGATCGCCCGGCGTGAGGAAGAGACTGGCCTGCCCAACCCGATCCACCATCAGGGGGACTGGCATGGCCATGACGGCGTTGGCCCCTTCACCAGCTCGCAACAGGCTTACGACACGCTGCACATCGGCGACCCGGCGCAGGCGGCGCGGTTGCAGGCGGGGCAGCGGAAGTAGAGGGGGAGTAACGATTGACGCGTAACGAGTCGCTATCGGCCAATCGTCAATCGTTACTCGTCATCAATTGGCAGCTACCTTTCGCTTAAGGAGATCTCCAATGTCCTTACGAGTGGCGATCGTTGGCATGGGCAACATCGGCAATGTCCATGCGGAGGTGTATCGGAAGCGCGCGGATTGCCAGATCGTGGCGGTCTGCGACATCATCAAGGAGCGCGCGGACCGGGCGGCGGAGAAGTACGGCGCGCCAGCGTTCTACTCGGTGCAGGAGATGTTGGCCAGCGGCATCGCCATCGACGCGGCCAGCGTGTGCACGGCAGGCGTCGAGAACGGCGGCGACCACTACGCGCCGACGATGGAGTTGCTGCGCGCCGGCATCCCCGTCCTGGGCGAGAAACCGATCTCCAACGAGATCGACAAGGCGCGCGAGATGGTCGCCCTGGCCAGGGAGAAGAACCTGCGCTATGGCATCAACCTCAATCATCGCTTCACGCCCGCAGCGCTGCGTGCCAAGGAGTGGGTCACGTCCGGACGCCTGGGGGAGATCAACATCATCAATATGACGATGTGGATCAACAATCCCAACGAGACGTCGCCCTGGTTCCACATTCGCGCCCTCCATCCCCATTCGTTTGATGTGATGCGCTATTTCGGGGGAGATGTGGCCAAAGTCCAGGCCTTCTTCAAGCGCGGCCCGCGCCCGGATGGCCCCGACGGCCGGCGCGTCTGCTGGTCGAACGTTCAGGTCAACGTCCTCTTCGCCAACGGCATCATCGGCCACCTCACCGGCTCGTACGATGCAGGCGGCTCCTATGGTCTGGAGACGCTCGAGGTGGTCGGCTCGCAGGCGCGCTTCGTCCTGCGCGATGCATGCGAGCATCTAGAGTTCTATCCGCGGTTCTCGCGTGAGGTCGAGCGCTACGACTATATCGGCAATATGATGAGCTTCAACGAGACGTTCGGCAGCCGCATCGGCAAGTGGGTGGAGCAAAACCTTGCCCAGGCGCGGCCGGAGGAGATCGATGCGTCCGGCGAGGACGCGCTGAAGGTGCAGCTCATCATCGAGGCGTGCATCGAATCGTGGCAGACGGGACAGGTCGTCTCGTTGTGACGCGGGGGGATCGCGCTTCACATCCATAGGCTGTGCAAAGAGAAGACAATAGGTGGCGCAGGGATGACATTGATCACCATCATCGGCCGCGGGCACTCGGGCACGCGCGCGATGTCCCACACCTTGGCTGCCAGCGGCGTCTACATGGGCAATTTGCTGAACGTCTCCGGCGACCTGCTGCCTCCCGATGATATGTACGCTGCCTGTCGCGTGCTGGCCCGCTTCGTGCGCTGGCGGGGCGGCCTGGAGTGGGATTGGTCAGCGTTGCATACGATGGAGATTCCCGAGGAGTTCACCCGCCCCATCCACAGATACCTGAAGTCGGTGCTCAATGCGCCGTATCCCCACAAAGGGTGGAAGATCCCCGAGACGACGCTGGTCTACCCGTGGATCGTGCGCCTGTTCCCGGAGGCCAGGTATATCTTCTGGATCCGCGACCCGCGCGATTGCATCCTGGGTCGTCATCTGACCGATGACCTGGGCGACTTCGGGGTTCCTTACCCCCAGGTCGATGATGTGCGTCTGCGCCGGGCGATCTCCTGGAAGTATCAGATCGATCTGGTCAAGGCCACGCCCAGGCCAGCGCACTGGCTGGAGGTGCGGTTCGAGGATTTCGTGTTGCGCCAGGATGAGACCCTCGCTCGCCTGGAGGCGTTTCTGGGCATCAAGCTGGCCAAGATCCCGGTGCAACCCGAGGTGGTGGGGCGCTGGCGATCGGACAAGGGCGTACACTTCTTCGACTTCTTCGCGCCAGCGATGCGCGAATACGGATATGAGTAGCGCCCAGCTATCACCGGCATCGCAATCCTCTGGATTGCGTCAGCATAAGAGCCTATTCGAAAACTTGCCGATGAGGAGTAGGCGGAGGCATTGCCTTCGCCTACCCCGACGGGGTTTTCGGATAGGCTCTAAATAGCGCCCGGCCATCACCGGTGTCGCAATCCTCCGGATGGCGGCGGCATACATAGCGCCCGGCCAGACGTGAGCGACGGATGGCCGGGTCTTCCGAGGCATGACTATGCTGAGAGTATGCGTCATTGGCATGGGGCCGATCGGCAATCGCCACGCGGACATCTATCGGTCCGATCCGCTGGCCGAGCTGGTCGGCGTCTGCGACATCATCCCCGAACGCGCGCAGGCAGCGGCGCAGCGGTTGGGGGTCCCGGCGTTCTACGACGCGCCGACGATGCTGGCCGCTCTCAAGCCCGACGTGGTGAGCGTCGCCACTGGCGGCTACGAGTACGGCAGCGATCACTTCGAACCGACGATGCAGGCCTTCGAGGCAGGCTGCCACGTCCTCGGCGAGAAGCCGATCTCCAACGACATCGCGCAGGCGGAGCAGATGGTGGCTCGCGCGCGCGAGCTAGGGCTTTGCTATGGCATCAACCTCAACCATCGTTTCACGCCGGCGGCTCGTCTCGCCAAACGCTGGCAGAACGAGGGGCGGCTGGGGCATCTCCTCTTCATCAACATGAGCATGTGGATCAAAAACCCCGCCGAAAGCTCGCCTTACTTCATGATCAAGGCGCTCAATCCCCATTCCGTCGACATCATGCGCCACTTCTGCGGCGACATCGTGGCCGTGCAGTGTTTCGCCACCAAGGCGCCGGGGCGCACGATCTGGACGACGGCGCACTTCAGCATGCAGTTCGCCAACGGCGTGGTCGGCGGGTTGACCGCGTCCTACGACATCGAGCGCGGCCATCCGATGGAGCGCTGCGAGGTGGCGGGGACGGCTGGCCGCTTCGTGCTGGAGGACATGTGGCGCGAGGTCACGCTGTATCCTGCTGGCAATCTGGAGAAGACCGTCTACACCAATCCGGTCTTCGGCGGCATGCGCGATTTCGAGGACACGTTCCGCAACCGCATCCACACGTTCCTGGAGCAGGTCAGCGCGGGCGTCAAACCGGAGGAGATCGATGGCTCCGGCGCCGACGGCCTGGCCGCTCAGAAGGTGCTGCAGGCGGCGATCGAATCGTTGGAGACGGGGAGAGTCATCCGCATTGAGGAGGGCAAAGCGTAGACGATTGACGAGCGACGATTAAAGGTTGAGCGCAGTCGTCAATCGTTACTCGTCAATCGTCACTCATCAATCGTTACTCGTCACCTGTCAATCCCTTGGGGAAGGAGCAACTCATGAAGCTGGGCGCCAATTCCGTTCTTTTCGGCGGCTATGACCTGGAGACCGCCTTCGTGCATCTGGCGTTGGCGGGCTATGACGGCATCGAACTGTCGGCGATCGACGGCATGAGCGAGCATCTGGTGCTGGAGCGCTGGCGCGAGCTGGTCCCCGAGATCAGGCGCCTGTCTCAGCAGTATCACCTGGAGCTGCTGGCGATCGAACAGCCTTCGCAGGATCCGGCCAGGATGGAGCTGGCCTTCCAGGCTGCGGCCGAGTTGGGGATCCCGATCATCAACTGCGGGCCTGGCGGCAAGACGGGCGACGAGGCCAGCTTTCAGCAGTCGGTCGATTCGATCGGCAGGCTGGCGCAGATGGCGGAACGCTATGGGGTGACATTGTGCGTCAAGGCCCACGTCGGCGCGGCCATCTACAACACCCCGACGACGCTGCGCCTGATGGAGGCGATCTCCTCGCCCGCGTTTGGCATCGACATGGATCCCTCGCATATCCATCGAGCGGGCGAGAATCCGGTGGAAGCGCTCAAGGCGGTCATCGGGCGCGTCAAGCACGTGCACATTCGCGACTGCAAAGGGCGCCAGCAGGGTCCTGGCAAGCCAGAGATGCAGGCCAACGGCCGCGGCGATATCGATCTCGTCGGCTACGTGCGCGTCCTGCATGAGCACGGCTACGCCGGCCCTCTTGACCTCGAGATCATCGGCGCCAAAGAGTACAGCCTGATCCAGTGCGCGATGATCGCCGCCGAGAGCCGCGGCCATATGCAGGCCTGTCTGCAGGCGTGCGGCGCGCGGTGACGAACGCAAAGGCCCTCGACCGTGTCGTGCGATCGAGGGCCTCTCTCGAACTCAGCGAGCTTCGAGCGTTTCCTGCTCAGGATTGCGTCTTCTGCAGGATCGCCATAGCCCTATCCAGGAACTCCGCCTCACGGTTCTGTCTGGTCTCCTGACCAGCCAGGGGCACGCTCAGGAGACCGCGCCGAAACTTTTGGGATAGGTTCTTATCCAGGAACTCCGCCTCTGCAGGCCCCCAGGGCAACTGGACCGCTGTGCGTTCAAGCGACAGCGCCTCATGCTTGAACTATCACTGGCGGAGGTGCGCGTCGAAGAACTCGATCGACCGCTGCATCGCGAGGCCGAAGTTATTCGAGATGTTGTGATTGTCCCCCTCGTAGGTGTACAGCTCGACCTCTCCTCCCGCCGCCTTGATCTGCTCGAAGAGGGTCTCCGAGAACTCGAGGGGGACGCTCGTATCGGCTGTCCCGTGGTGCAGTTGCACCGGCCCGGACAGGTCGCGCACATAGGTGTTGGCTGAGATCTCCGCCCAAAAAGACGGATTCTCCTCGGGGGCGCCGTATTGGGCGATCAGCTCGTCGCGCCAGCGGCGCGCGTTCGTGGGCGCCGTCACCGCTGCGCCCGCGGGACGTCGCCACTTGCTGAGGAGGTCCGGGTAGGAAGCCACGACGCCAGCCCAGATCACCCCCGCTTTGATGTCCTTTACCGTCACCATGGCTCGCAGCGTGATGAAGCCGCCCATCGAGTGCCCCCACATGCCGATGCGCTCCGGATCGGCGTCCGGGTGCGCTTTGATCGAGGCCAGGGCGTTGAGCACATCGACGGTGTAGTCGGGCGAGCCGTAGCCGCCAGTCGCTACTCCCTCCGAGTTGCCGTGGCCGCGATAGTCGGGGCGGAAGACGATGTAGCCATTGCGAGCGAACGCGTCGACGTAAGCGACGTAGCGTTCGGTGGTGCGATACTGCGCTGGCGGGATATAGCCGTGGTTGAAGACGATGACGGGCCAGCCAGCAGCGGGCTTCTCGCCCATCGGGATCGTCAGGAGCGCGTAGATCTTGAGGCCCTCCGAGCGGTAGGAGGCGATGTAACGATAGTAGTTGCGCCCAGGCTCGAGCGTCTCCTCGATGACGATCTCGCTGCCGGGATACTCGCGCGCGCGCATCGCGGCGATCGATAAAGGATGCAGCGGCGTAGGGGTGGGGGTAGGCTGCGGCGTCTCGGTGGCTGTCGGCGTCGGCGATGGGGCGATCGTGGGCGGGAGCGCTGTGGCAGTCCAGGTCGGCGGGGGAGTCGCCGACGGCGTGGCCTGGGCCAGGGGAGCGCTGGCGCCGCGGCCGCCGCAGGCAGCCAGGAGCGCAAAGCACGCCCCTAACGCAAGTCCCAGGGCAAAGTGGCGCAGTCGATTCATGAGATCCCCTCATGGATGGTGCAGTTGGCCAGGTCGGGCGGGGGAGCGCACAATCCCTGGCCGAGATTCGCAACAGAGTCCGGTGGTTGCAACATAGGCGCGACTATACCCCGCCAGCGTCGTTCGCGTCTGTGGGCGCGGCAACCATTGCGCTCGCTCGCAAGGGATGCCCTCACTGTCCTGCGAAGGAAGGCAGTGAGGGCGAGGCGGCGCCAATAGAGGATGGTCAGGAGCAGTAGCGATCGATCTCGCGGCGGGCGATCGCCACGGCGCGGCGCGCGTTGTCCAGGTTGCCATGCACCGTGTACACATCCCGAATGATGAACTCGACGAAGACGCCCTTCGTGGCCTCCAGGGTCTCGCGGATGTGAGCAGCCCACGCGTCTTCGTTCAAGCGCTCGTCAACGCTGAGGAAGTTGGGATCCGGCTTGCGCGAGAAGACGATCTCCGTCCCGCGCAGGGCTTCCCCCATGAAGCGCTGATCGCACCAGCGCGAGATCGAGACTTTCTTGAGGTGCGGGAGCTGACGTATATCCTCCCAGAAAGGATGCACCGGTTCGCAGCAGCCGTAGTACAGAAGCCCGAACGGTTCGCAGACGGCGTAGTAATAGGGGAAGCAGAACTCGTGAAACATCGACGCCGAGATTCCCACCGTCTCCTGGCTGTTGCTGGCGCCCCACAGGTCGCAGAGGCGCACCGGGCCGCCGTCGAGCGGGCGAGCAGGGAGGCGCGTCGTGAAGTTGTAACTGGAGCCGAAGCTGTCCTCGTTGCCGTTGTTGAGACGCAGCAAGCCCTCGGCCTCGGCCCAACGCATCACGCGCAGCGCGTTGTCGCGCAGGTACGCCATCAGTTGATGGACGGCGTCCGGGCTGTCGTACATGGCGAGGAAGAACGCCTGCATGCCCATCAGCTCGACGACGCGATGCGTCAGCATCGTCCCGATGTAGCCACTGGTGCGGAGCTTCACCGGCAGATAATCTCCCAGCAACTCCGTGACGAACTCCTGCCAGGCCGCGGTTCGCGCGCGATCGACGTGACAGACGGCGGGCTGCAAGCGCTCCAGGTCCCGCTGCAAGTCTTTGATCGGGTGCAGGAAACGGTAGCCGGTCTCGACCCCTTGCGCATCCTTGACCCGCTCAGTCGGGATCTCGACGCCGAATTCGTCGATCGTGACGAACCAGTGGACGTCGAAGGTATCGGGCGTCACTTTGTCGTCGTCGATCAGCTCGTGGTTGCGAATGTTGCGCAGCAGTTGACGCTCGATCGCGCGGCCTGCCTCGGTCGTGCAGCGGAGCAGGCGATCGGGCAGAAAGTCGCGGTCGAACGTCCACGTTTCGATGACGACCGGCGGGCGCGCGCCGGGGCGACCATCGTTGAGGTCATACCACATCTGTTTGCGCTGCGCCATGATCGGCAGCGCCGCGATCTCCGCCTGTCGGCGCGCCAGCTCACGCAGATAGGCGCGCTCCTCTGCTGGGATCGTCCATCCCCACTTGTTCTCGCTCATTCTTTCACCAACCTCATCGCGATGTCGCACCATTCCCATAGCCGTTGCGGCTGATAGCGGACGGTGCTGATGTCCTTGAGGATCAACTCGACCGGGCAGCCGTGACGCCGGCAGATGTCGAGCGTCTGGCGCAGGTCGCGTTCCACCGCCTCCGGCTCCCAACTATCCGTCGCCAGGAACGCGGGGCTGGGCTTGCGCGAGAACACGAAATCGCGGCCGATGCGCTCCGCGCCCCGCTCCTGATTGACCCAGGGACTCATCGAGATCTTGCGAACGTGAGGGATCAGGCGGACGATGTCGATCTTCTCATCGAGCGGTTCACAGCAGCCGTAGTAGCCCAGGCCGAAGCGCTCGTACCAGCGGATGGCGAAGTCGATGTCGTAGCGCTTGTGCATCTCGGGCGACACGGCGGCGAAGATCTGGGCCATGCCGAAGGTCCACAGGTCCCTGGCGCGCGGGCGCTGCGGGTCGAAGCCAGGCGCTGGCAGCTCGTCGCTGTAGGCGCCAGTGCAGTGGATCGTGCTCTGGCTGTGTCCCAACAGCCCCTTCTCTTCCAACTGGTCGAGCATGCAGAGATACGCGTCGGCGAGCTTTGAGATCAAGCGGTACATGAAATCGGGGCGGTCCGCCAGATCCCACAGCACGTTCTGCGCGCCGCGCCAGGTGGTGATGACGTCCCACGGCGCGAAGGCGGGGAAGGCCCCTTGCATGCGCACCTCCAGGATGCCGTCGAAGATCTCGTGCGCTTTGGCTTCGGCCTCTGCCGTCGCCGCCGCGTCGAGGGAGATCTCCGGCGCGTGCAATCGCTCCAGGTCCTCCTCGGTCTTGACCTGGTCGATGTAGTAGTGGCCGACCACATCGTTCTGCGGGTCGAGGATCGCCCGATCTTCGACCACCTCGAAGCCGAAGCCGGTGCTGCAGATGACCTTGGGGATGTCGATGATCGGCTCGACGACCATATCGGCCCGCATATGTTTCCACGAGTAGAGGGTGCGGCGGAGACGAGTTTCCAGCTCGCGGCAGAAGGGGTCGCTGGTCTGCAGCGTCAGCTCGTCGTCGACGTTCATCTCGTGCCAGGGGATCTGGTCGATCATCACCATCGGGCGGACAGGCCGCAGCCCATTCAACGCCTTGGTCAGGGCGATCGTCTCTTGCTGCGCGGGGAGCGCAGCGACCTCGGCTACCTCGGCGGCGAGTTGGCGGAGGATAGCGCGGTCGTGGGCGTTCACAAGCATCGTTTTCTCCTTCCACAAGCAAATCGGATCGTCCCCAGGGTGGGGACGAGGGCGCGCTAGATGGCAACGATTATAGACGGCGCGCGCGCGGGCGTCAACAGAGGTCCGCCTCGGATGGGGGGCGTTGCAGTGACATGGCGCTGCGATCCGGAGGATTGCGATATGGTCGCGGCGCTGCAGTGCGCCGGATCGCGGGCCGCCGGGCGATGGTGAGCTGGCAGGCACGATGGGGTATAATCTTGCGAGGAGATTGCCATGCTCGCTCGTCTTCGCTCCGTTGCTGCCGACTATCCACGCCAGTTCTGGGTCCTGTTCTGGGGGTCATTGATCAACAGCGCTGGCGGCTCGATGGTCTGGCCGTTCCTGACCGTCTACATGCGCCAGCGCCTGGATGCGCCGTTGACGGTCATCACCTTCCTCTTCACCCTCAACTCGGCGGCCGGCGTGGTCGCCACCTCGATCGCTGGCCCGGCGGTGGATCGCTTCGGCCGCAAGCCAGCGATGGGCTTGAGCCTGGCGGGCAGTTGCGCTGTCTACCTGGCGATGGGCGGGGCGGACACGTTGCTCTCCTGGGCGGTGTTGATGGCCGCGCTGGGGGTCATCTGGCCGCTCTATCGCGTGGGCGCCGATGCGATGGTGGCCGACATGGTCGAAGCGGACCGTCGGCCGGGCGCTTACGCCTTGTTGCGCATGATCACCAACCTGGGGATCGCGGTCGGCCCGATGATCGGCGGGTTCCTCAGCGGCGTGTCCTACCTCTACGCGTTCCTGGGCGCCGCCGCTGCCAATTTCATCTTCTTGCTGCTGATCCTGTGGGTCGTCCGCGAGACGTTGCCGGTGCGCCAGGATGATCGGGGCGTTACGCCTGTGGACGGCGGATATGGGCCGGTCTTGCGGGACCTCCCCTTTCTGGCCTTCTGTGGTATCTATGTTCTGGCGACGATGCCTTCCTCGATCATGATGACGCTGCTGGCGGTGTACGCCAAGGAGAACTTCAGCGTATTGGAGAGCCAGTATGGCTTCATCATGGCGACCAACGCGCTGATGGTGGTGTTGTTCCAATACAGCGTCACGCGTCGCACTGAGGGCCATCCGCCGTTGCGCGTGTTGATGTTGGGCGCGTGGCTGTATGCGCTGGGGGTTGGCAGCGTGGCGCTTGGTCGGAGCTTCCCGGCGTTCGTGCTCAGCATGGCGATCCTGACCAGCGGCGAGTTGTTGTTGATCCCTACGGCGACCGCTTTGGCCGCCAATCTGGCGCCGGTGGAGATGCGGGGGCGCTACCTGGGGCTTTTTGGGATCACGTGGAACATCGGCTTCGGCATTGCGCCGGTGATCGGCGGGCTGCTCAACGATCGTGTGGCGCCGGTCGCCACCTGGTACGGCGGCGCGGCGCTGGGGCTGATCGCCGTGTTGGGGTTCTTGCTGCTGGCGCGGCGGTTGGAGTTGCAACGTACAACTCGTGGATGATGGTCTCCTCCAGCCCAATGGATACAGGCGCCGACAAGCGCAAGATCTGACCCGCCTTGACTCGGTTCCAAAGTCTGTAGGTGGACTTCACAGGCGCTATCCGGGCACGAGATGTGCTATCTACGGCGCTGGCAGAATCCTACGGGTAGTGGGCCACAAGCGGGCTTTTCAGCCGTTCGCTCCGGACTCCCGCAGCCAGCCGGCCGCCTGGCGCGTGGCCTCCCATTCCTGCGGCGTGTTGATGTTCAGAAAAGATCGCCCCTCCGCATCGAAGCAGGCGATCTCCGCCGCCGATACCGCGCGCACGCGCACGGCCCCCAGGAACGAGATCATCGCCCGCTGGCCGTTCGCCAGGCTGGCCGCGATCGGCGCCAGGCAACGCTGATGATAGAACGCATGGAGAGGCTCAGGACGCCCTGTAGGAAAGGGGAGTACGACGTCGTGGCCAGGGCGGAGATAGGCGAGGTAGCGAATCAGGTCCAGCTTGAGGAACGGCATGTCGCAGGCGACGACGAACGACCACGCGGTGCGCGCCGACTCTAGGCCAGCGTGCAGCCCGCCAAGCGGGCCAGCCCCCACCACGCGATCGACGACGATGCGCGCCGCGAGGTCGGGCAACGGTGCAGCGCCCGGCGCGACCACCACCACCGCCTCTGCTGCCAGGGGCGCCAGACGCTCGAGCACGCGCGTGATCAGCGGACGGCCCCCTGCATCGAGCCAGGCCTTGTCGCGGCCCATGCGTCGGCTGCGCCCGCCAGCCAGGACGATCACCGTGTATGGCATCGTCACGCTCGTCATCTCCGTCCCACGGGCGTGGCGCGGGATTTTGCGCCGACGCCGATGACTTCGCGCCACGCTCTCTCCGGGTGTATTTCAGTTTTTTGGAAGAGGTGGCGCCCCTGATCGCTCATTCGCCTTATTTGACAGCCCCTGACAACTATGCCATAATGATTCTACAAGCGAATAGGCTTACCCCTCCGCGATGACGTTCGCCATCCTAAACGGAGGAGGTGATGCGAATGGACCACAGTAGTTGTCAGCGCAGCGCCGTAGCATCACCTCGGTTGATCCGATAACTGCTACGGCGCGAAAGAGGCCCTTCCCAGCGAGCTTCCGGGAAGGGCCTCTGACTTTGCCAGGAGGACGCGATCTACTCCGCTCTCAGATATTTGCCCCACACCGTCGCCTGGGCCGGCTCGCTCAGAAACGCCAGCGCCACATAGCGCGGGCGTTGCGGCTCGCTGCGCAGCCGCAGGCCAGCCTGCGCGGGCGAGAGGTGTCCTTTGCGCTGGTTGCAGGCGCGGCACGCCGTCACCACGTTCTCCCAGACCGTCTTGCCGCCCTGCGCTTTGGGCACGACATGGTCCACCGTCAGGTCCGCGCGGCCCGGCTGAGCGCCGCAGTACTGACACGTATAATGGTCGCGCGCGAGGATCGTGCGCCGCGTCAAAGGCAAGCTCAGACGCCGCGGCAGCCGCACGTAATAGACCAGGCGGATGACCAGCGGCAGGGGCAGGGTGATGTGTTCCGCGCGCAGCACGGCCTCGGCAGCTTCGACGATCTCCGCCTTTTCCTTGAGCAGAAGGACCACGGCGCGCTTGAGGGAGACAACGCTGAGGGGTTCGTAGCTAGCGTTGAGCACTAAGACGCCTTGCATCGGAGGGCGCCCTCCCACCATACAGAAACGCCTAGCTCCTTTCCGAGCCAGGCGTTGTCAGGGGTGACCAGTGGGACTTGAACCCACAGCCTTCTGGGCCACAACCAGATGCTCTGCCAATTGAGCTATGGTCACCATACACACCTGAACAGCCGCAGTCGCTCTCCTGGTACATCGCTGCGGCCTGTGAACCTCGGTCACCGCTGTGAGCAGCCATCTTTTATGTGCCTTGCGTGAACCTGCTCACCGCCAAGTATAGCGAGATTGCAGGGGTTGTCAAATGCTCGCGGCGCGATTTGACCGCCCGCGCTGGCCTGTGCTAGAGTGCGCGCCATCATCTGGCTGCTAGTAAGGATCATCCGCTTGCCATCCTCTATCTTGACCGCGCTGAGCCGCCTGTCCAATCCCTTGCGCTGGCTGGGCGGCCTGATTGAACTCGCCTGGAAGCGCCTGTGGCATCACCCTGGGCTGACGCTCCTGGCTTTGCTGGGGATCGTCCTTTCCGTCGGCCTCGTCAGCAACGCCAGCTTCTTCGCGCAGGCGGTGGACCTGGTGATCCTGCGCCAGGAATTGGCTGCGCTCAGCCAGCGCACCGGTCGGCCGCCCTTCTCGATGCGCATCTATCTGTTCCCTTCCGCGCGCAAGCCTCTCTCCCTGCAGGCAGCAGAGAAGGTGGGACGCCATATCGCGGAGACCCTCGCGGCGGAGGTGGGGCTTCCCCTGCGCCATCAGGGCCTGCAGGTCGAAAGCGGCAGCCTGCTGTTGCTGCCCGCGCCCGACGATCCCCGCTACGCCCACGCGACGGGCGCCCACCTGGGCAGCACCAGCCTGGTCTATATCGCCAACGTCGCGCCGCGGATGGAGATCGTCGCCGGCGATCCCCTCGATGACTCCTCATCGCAGGGGAAGCTCGATGTCTGGATGCACACCTACCTGGCCGAGAAGATGGGCGTGCGCCCGGGCGAGGAGTTCGCCCTGCAGATCGCCTTCGGCCAGTCGCCCTTGCCGATCCGGGTGCGCGGCATCTGGCGCGCGCGCGACGCCCGCGATCCCTTCTGGTTCAGCGACCCCGACATCGTGCTGCGCGAGATGCTGATCGTGCGCCGCGCTGATTACCTGGCCAGCGTGCAGCCCCTGATCCCCGGCCAGACGAAGTTCGTCGCCTGGCATGTGATCCTGGATGAGCGCCACATCCTGCCCGCCAGAGCGCGCGCCTACGCGCACGGCATCGAGCGCGGCCTGGCGGTGATCAACCAGTACGCGCCCGGGGTCAAGCTCGACGTCTCGCCCCTCGAGCCGTTGACGCAGTTCGTGCAACGTCAGACGACGCTGACGACCACGCTGCTCAGTTTCAACCTGCCAGCGCTCGGCTTCCTCCTCTATTTCCTGGTGTTGATCTCGGCCATCCTCACCCACTGGCAGCGTCGCGAGACGGCGATCCTGGTCAGCCGCGGCATCGGGATCGCTGGCGTGGTCGGGATGACCCTGGTCGAGGAGCTGCTGTTGTTCCTCGTCGGCGCGCCCCTGGGCATCGGCCTGGGCATGGCGCTGGCCCGGGCTATGGGCTACACGGCGAGCTTCCTGACCTTCACCCAGCGGCCGCCGCTGCCCGTCTCTCTCCATGGGTTCAACCTGCCGCTGACGGCGGCGGCCCTGGCGATCGCGCTCCTCTCGCGGCTGTGGCCGGCTGCCCAGGCCGCGCGACGCAGCGTGGTCGAGCATGAGCGCGATCACGCGCGCCCGGCGCGCGGCCCCTTCTGGCATCGCTACTACATCGACCTGTTGCTAGTCATCCCTGCGCTCTACGCCTATCGCCAGCTCGATCGCCAGGGGACGCTGGCCCTGCTCGTGCGCGATCGGCCGGAGGACCTCTATCGCGACCCGTTGTTGGTCCTGACGCCTGCCCTCTTCATTGTGACGGCGGCGTTGTTGACGATGCGCCTCTTCCCGCTGCTGATGCTCCTCCCCGACCGGCTGGCCACGCTCACCAACTGGGTGACGCCGCACCTGGCGCTGCGCCAGTTGGGCCGCCAGAGCCAGGAGTACGTCAACCCGCTGCTCCTCATCATCGTCTGCCTGGCGTTGGGCAGCTATACTCTTTCGCTGGCTGCCAGCCTCGATCAATGGCTCGTCGACCGCATCTACTACAGCGCCGGGGCAGACCTTACCTTCATGCCGATGCTGGCGCGCCAGGACCAGAGCGATCAAGAGTTGCCCGGCGCCGACTGGATCCCCTTGCCGAGCGAGTTTCGCGCGCTGCCGGGGGTGCTGGCCGTCGCGCGCGTGGGGGAGTACAAGGCTCAGCTATCCATGGGCCAGGAGCGGCCGCTGATCGCGCGCTTCCTGGCGATCGATCGCCTCGAGTTCCCGGCTGTGGCCTGGTTCCGTCCCGACTTCGCCGCCGAGCCGCTGGGGGCGCTGATGAACGCACTGGCGGCGGCGCCCGAGGGTATCCTCGTCTCCGAGCGCTTCCTGGAGGAGAACCAGCTCCATGTGGGAGACAAGTTGTCGGTCAGCGTCGAGCTTGATGAGGGGATCTACGTCTTCTCGGAGTTCCTGATCGTCGGCGTCTATCGCCATTTCCCCACGGTGTATGAGGACCGAACGGCGGTGATCGGCAACCTGGAGCACCTCTTCTCGTTCTACGGGGCCACGTTCCCACATCGCATCTGGATGCGCCTGCAGCCAGAGATCGATGGGCGAACTGTGTTGCAGGCCATCTCCGCGATTGGCATCGAGGGAGCGGCCCCGCGCGATGCGCGCGCGCTGATCCGGGAGGAACAGGGCAAGATGGAGCGAGCCGGCGTGTTCGGCGCCCTCTCGCTGGGGTTCCTGGCCTCGGCAGCGATGGCGGCGCTCGGGCTGCTGGTGCACTCGTACGCCTCGTTGCGCGACCGACTCTATCGCTTCGCCGTCCTGCGCGCCGTGGGGATCGAACGGCGCCAGGTGATCGGCCAGATCGCGCTGGAGTACGCGGCGTTGACGGCCTACGGCGTGGCCGTCGGCATCGGCATCGGCGGCGTCGCCGCGCAGCGGCTGGCGCCTTATTTCCGCATCGCCGTCGGGCAAAAGGCGCCCTTGCCTCCGCTGATCCCCATCGTCGACTACGACCGCATGGCGACGTTGGCCGTCGCCTTCGCGGCGACCATGATCGTGCTCGAGACCTGTATCATCGCCGTCGGCCTCTATCGGCGCCTCTTCGAGATGATGCGCCTGGGCAGCCAGGGATGATGGTCAGCGAATCCAGGGATCGAGCGCGTCGCGCAGGCCGTCGCCGATCAGGTAGATGGCCAGCGTTGTCAGGAAGATGAACAGCCCCGGCGCCAGCACCAACCAGGGCGCGTCCGTGAAATTGCCCAGCGATCCCTGCATCATGTTGCCCCAACTGGGCAGAGGCGGCCCGATCCCCACCCCCAGGTAGCTCAGGCCGGCCTCCGCGATGATCGCGCCCGCCACGTTGAACACCGCGGAGACGATGACGATCGAGGAGACGTTGGGCAGCACATGTCGCGTCATGATCCGCCAGGGCGAGCTGCCGACGGCGCGGCTGGCCAGGACGAAATCACGCTCGCGCAGAGAGAAGATCTGGCCGCGAATCAGGCGCGCCAGCCCCGTCCACCCGAAGGCGCCGATGAGGAGGGCCAGCCCTTCCGGCCCGGGCGTGAAGATGCGCGAGAGGATGATGAGCAGGAACAGCAACGGGATGCTGTTGAGGGTCATGATGATCGCGTTGATCAGGTCGTCGACCCAGGTCGCCGCGTAGTAGCCCGCGATGAGGCCCACCACCACTCCCAGCGTCAGCGAGATCGCGGCCACGTAGACGCCGATGCGCAGCGAGATGCGGCCCCCGTACAGGCCGCGCGCCAGCACATCGCGGCCAGCCTCGTCGGTCCCCATCCAGTGGCAGTTGCCTGGGGGGGCTGCCAGGCAGCGGCGCAAGCCCACCCGAGCCGCGCGCGCGATCTCGCCCCAGCGCGACCAATCGCAGCCGCCTGGCATCCGACATGTCTGCGTGAACGCCTGGAACTGCGGCCAGGCTTCCTCGGCCCAGGTGGGCGGCTGGTTGCGCGCGCGCAGGTTGGTGATGGTGGGGCTGAACCCCAGCAGACGATCGCTGATCCAGCCCGCTCCCAGCGAGATCGCGACCATGAAAAGGAGAAGCGCGCTGGCCAACAGCGTGATGCGATCGCGGATCAGCTTGGCGCGCACGCGGCCCCAATAGGTCAACTCGCGCACGGCGTCGGAGCGTCCTCTCGTGGGGGAACGCATGGTCATGCGCCGACCTCCCGCTCGTAGCGCACGCGCGGGTCGACGAAGTGGTAGAGGATGTCGACCATCAACACGCCCACGATGCCCAGGAATGAGGTGATGACGAAGAGGGCCATCATCACCGGGTAGTCGCGGCTGTTGACCGCCGTGATCGCCAGGCGCCCCATCCCCGGCCAGGCGAAGACGATCTCGAAGAGGACGGAGCCGGAGAGGATCAGGAGGAAGATCCCGCCGAGGCCGGTGACGAAGGGCATCAGCGCGTTGCGCAGGACGTGGCGCGTGATCACCAGCCGTTCGGGCAGCCCCTTGGCGCGCGCGGTGCGCACGTAATCCTGATTCAGCACTTCCAGCATCTCGAAGCGCATGATGCGCGAGAAGCTGATCCAGCCGCCGATGGCGCTGACGAAGGCGGGCAACACCAGGTGGTGCAGGCGATCGAGCAACGAGCCATCGCCGATCGTCTCCATCCCGCCCAGCGGCACCAGGTTGAGGTAGCCGCCGAGCACGATCAGGAGCAGGAGGCCGATCCACCATTCGGGCACTGTGTTGAGGAGCACGGTGGCGACGCGGATGAAGTGGTCGGGCCAGCGGCCGCGCGAGAGGGCGGCGATGATCCCCAGGGGGATGCCGATCACGACGCTGAGCAACAGGCTGGAGAAGGAGAGGAGGAAAGTCGCCGGGATGCGTTCGGCGATCAGCTTGAGCACCGGCGTCCCTTTGAAGTAGAAGGAGCGGCCGAAATCGAGGCGGACGATGCCGCGCCCACAGGCCTCCGCGTTGGCCAGGCAGCGGCCGCTCTGCCAGCGCGCGGCGGCTGGCCACGCCGACCACCAATCTTCGCCGACCAGCCAGGCCACATACTGGACGAGGAGAGGACGGTCCAGCCCGTAGAGGCGCTGCAGGCGCGCGATGTCGGCTGCGGAGCGGCGCGGGTCGTCGTCGAGGAACTGCAACGGCCCGCCCGGCGCCAGTTGGTAGATCGAGAAGGCGATGAGGGTGGTCATCCACAACAGAAACAGCGATTGCAGGCTGCGGCGGATGATGTAGCGCGTCATATGGCCTCAGACGCGCGCCATCGTCACCGCGGCGCGAAAGGCCTGATAAGCGGCGGGCATGGATGGGGCGGAGAACTCGATCAGGCGACCGTCGAGGCGGCGCACGTAGGGCAGCAAGGCCGCCTTATCGCCCATCTCGGACGTCTTGAACTCGACGCGCACCGTGATCGGCGGCGTGACGACGAAGGGGGCGGGCGCCTCGCCGCGGGCCAGGCGTGCGACTGCGCGTGCGGCAGCGGCCTCGATGCGCTCTTGTACGACGGCGGGCGGGAGACACTCGGCGGCGTTACGGCCGCTCGCCTGTTTGGTGATGACCGTCTCCACGGCGCCGAGGAGGAGGGAAGCCTCCTGGCAGACCGTCTGATCGCCCGCGACGAGCAGCACTGGCGCGCCGAAGTGGCCGCATACGGCGGCGTTCAGGCCACATTCGCCGACGAGGGTATCATTCAGCCAGAGATTGGCGACGCGTGTGTCGGACCAGGTATGATCGAGGATCGCGTTGTGCGAGCCGGCGCGGGCGTGGTAGCCGATGAAACAGGCTCCGCTCACACCTTCATTGATGCCGGCGACCATCGAGAAGGGCGAGGGGGTGCCGCCGTTGAGACGGGCGCGTGAGTCCAGCTCCTCGATGAGGATGTTGCTGCAATCCCAATGGCCGTCGGCGACGACGACCTCCGTAGCGCCGCCTGCAAAAGCGCCGCGGATCGCCGCGTTGGCCTCGGCCGTCATCAGACGGCGGAACCGTTGATACTCGGCGTGGCTGGGGTTGACATGATCCCAATTGAGCACGCCCGAGACGCCTTCCATATCGCACGCGATGAGGATCTTCATGATCGCCTCCTATGTACGCTGGCAGGCAAAGTTTCGGTACGGTTTCCTGACCGTGCCTCTGGCGGTCAGGAGACCAGCCAGAACCGTGATGGCGTCGCCTGCATTCAACAGGATCTTATAACACATGCCTGACGGCGACGGCAAGCATCCCGTACCGCAAGCCTCCGGCTTGCATCGGCGGCAAGCATCCCGTACCGCGAGCCTCTGGCTTGCGCCGACGGCGACGGCAAGCATCACAGCGCGCCCTTCCCGTCATGCCGTACTGCGGAGGTGATATGCCTGACGAGCCAACGATCCCCGCGCAACCTGGCGTCTATGTGCTGTTGCTCTACATCGCGCGGCCGCTCGCGATCGAACCGGGGCGGTTGGGCCGATTTCTGTTGGAGCGTGGGTGGTACGCCTACGTGGGGAGCGCGTGGGGACCAGGGGGATTGGCCGCGCGCGTGGGGCGTCACCTGCGTCCGGCCGACGCCAAACGCGCGCGCTGGCACATCGATTGGTTGACGGCGCAAGCTCCCATCGTGCAGGTCGCCTGGAACGTCGGGGCGCCGCGTCGCGAGTGCGCCTGGGCGCAGGCCCTGCACATCGCGTCAGCCGCCGCGATCGTGATCCCCCGCTTCGGCGCGTCCGACTGCGCTTGCGCGGCTCACCTGCTGCGGCTGGCAGAGCCGACGCGCTCGCTCGCCGAGGTCATGGCCGCCAGCGCCGCCGCCCTATCACTGGCAACGCCGGGCCTCGCCTTGCGCTGGCTGACCGACGCGCGTGCTTGGCCTGCCTCGGGATAGAGACGCCACAGCCTGTGACAGCGCCGCCGCGAAGCGCCCTCGCCCGGTCGAGAGGAGAGGGCGCAGCCACCGGCAGACGAGCTTCATGGAGTGGGTGTTGTCGTCTGGGGCGCCGCCGCGGCCGGAGGGTTCGCCGGCCGCAAGTAGAGGCCGCTGGACCAGCCGGTCACGCCGGTGGCCGGATTGTGCACCTCGTACCAGACGCCGCCGTTGACCTGGCGAGGCCCCCCCTTGACCTCGAGGATCTGCCCGCGCCGCGCTGTGCCCATGACCGCATAACGGGTGCCGGGGCCTTCGCGGATGTTGAGCGCAGATACTGCCCCAGACACTTCTGCGTAGCCTCCCACCTGAATCGACGGCGGCGGCGCAGCTTCAGCAGAGGTCGTTGTCGTCGCGGCGGCCGCTGACGCTGGCGCAGCCGGGGAAGCGGCAGGAGGCTCGGCGGCGGGCGGCGCTGGCAACTTGACGAGGCGCGTGGGCTGCGGCAGCGCTGGCGTCGGCGCCAGGCGGCGCGCGACTGGCGTCAGATCGCACTCGTTGGCTCGGCGCAGGGGAAGGCCAAAACGAGCCGCCCAGCTCCGCGCCGCAGCCGCGTTGACAGGATCGTCGGGCAGGGGCACGAACACACCGCCCTCCCAGGCGGCTCTGGGAAGGTCGGCCTGGAGCGCTGGCAGACAATAGCCGAGGCGGCGGTCGACCGGCTCCCCGATCGGAGGCGCGGGCGTGGCCGCGCCCGCCGGCTCCGCGATGGCGAACACTTCCTCGTACGCCACGGGACAATCGCGGTTGAAGTTGCCCGGCAGCAGGTCGCAGATGGGCGCGGTGAAGACCGTCGGCGGCGGGGTGAACCCCTGGGGCAACGGCTGGCCAGCGAATCCCAGGCTATCGTGCAGGGAGGGATCGGCCCAGATCGCTTCCATGATGTCGTGCCACACCGGCCCGGCCGTGCGCGCGCCCAGCGAATCGCGCATGGGGCGCGCGTTGGTGTTGCCCAGCCAGACCCCCACGGTCACGTACGAGGTGAAGCCGACCGTCAGGTTGTCGCGCCAGGAGTCGGTCGTGCCGGTCTTGACGGCGGTGGGCTGGCTGGTATTGAGTGGGGAATTGCGACCGAACACCATCTGCCGCGTGCGGGCGTCGCTGAGGATGCTAGCCACCTGGTAGGCGGCGGCGGGAGAGACGGCCTGGATCGGCGGGTCCGGCGGCGCAGCCTGGAAGAGGACGCGACCGGCGCTGTCGCGCACCAGCGTGACGGGCGCCAGGGGAACATAGGCTCCCTGGTTGGCCAGGATCGCGTAGGCGTGCGTCAACTCGATCAGGGGGACCTCGTAGCCGCCCACTGCCAGCGAGAGGCCGTACTCGCTGGCGGGCGCACGCCAGGCGGTAATGCCCAGACGACGCGCGCCTTCGAGCATCGTCTCGACGCCCAGGGCGTGCAGCAGCTTGATCGTCGGCACGTTGAGCGAGTTGGCCAGGGCCGCGCGCAGGCGCAACCCTCCGTAGAACTGACCGGTGAAGTTGCGCGGCGTATAGAGGCGGCCGTTGCCTAGAGGATAGCTGACCGGCGCGTCCCACGTCACCGTGGCGGGCGAATAGCCATGGTCGAAGGCGGTCGCATAGAGCACCGGCTTGATGGCCGACCCCGGCTGGCGCGGGCGCACCGCCATGTTGACCTGGCCGCTGATCGCGACGTTGTAGTAGTCGACGCTGCCGACCATCGCCAGCACCTCGCCCGTCTGCGGCTGGATGATCACCACCGCCGCGTTGGAGATGTTGTTGCCCGGGCCGACGGCCGCGACGTGGGCGCGCGCGATCTCCGTGGCCAGCCTCTGATAGCGGAGATCGATCGAGGTGTGGACCTCCAATCCCTGGCGGATGCCCTCCGTGCCGTACCGTTCCTGGAGCAGGTCGCGCACGTAATCGACGAAATGGGGGGCCTCACGCATCCCGACAGGGGCGAGCCTCGCCAGGTTGATCGGCGCGGCGAGGGCGAGGGCCTTCTGCTGCTCGGTGATATAGCCCTGGCGGCGCATCAGCTCGAGGACGATCCGCTGCCGCTGTTTGGCGCGCTCGAAGTTAGTGAACGGATCGAGATAGTTGGGCGCCTGCGGCAGACCCGCCAGGAACGCGCACTCGGCGAGCGTCAGCTCGGAGACATCTTTGTTGAAGTACGTCTGCGCCGCCGCGACCGCGCCGTAAGCCTGGTTGCCGTAATAGACGCTGTTCAGATACATCTCGAGGATCTGGTCCTTGGAGTAGCGCTGGCTCAGTTGAAAGGCCAGATTCGCCTCGCGGACCTTACGGAAGAAGCTCTGCTGATAGCGCTCCGACTCGTCCATGAGCAGGATGCGCGCCAACTGCTGCGGGATCGTGCTGCCCCCGGCGACGATGTCGCCGGCCATCAGGTTTTGCAGCGTGGCGCGCGCGATCGCGATCGGATCGACCCCTTCGTGGAAGTAGAAGGCCTTGTCCTCGGTCGCGATCGTCGCCTGCACCAGCTTGGCCGGGAAGCGGTCGAGGGAGACCACGGTGCGGCGGCCGCGATCGGCGATCTCATAGAGCAAATTGCCGTGGCGGTCGAAGATGCGCGTGGTCTGGAAAGGCGGCTCGCCCATCACCTCGGTGAGGCGAGCCAGCGCCTTCGCCGCGGGAGGAAGCTCGGCGGAGAGGAGGGAATTCGCGGCAGCCGCGGTGGGAGGGGAATCAGCGGAGGCAGGCTGGCTCGCCGCAGCAGTCGGCGGCCACGGCCAGAGGCTCGCCAACAGCGACAAGATCAGGATCACGCCCACGCGCGCGCCAGCAGGAGTGAATCGGCTCATTGTCCCCTTCCACTAGAAACTCCACGTGATGACCGTTGCGCCCCAGAAGCATGCCTGGCGGACGCTGCGCTGCGCTCCCCGAAGCCCGAAAGCGAGGCGTCGGCCGGTTCGACTCACCCGCTCTTTCTGAGCTATGGAAGGCTAATCGGCCGCCCGCAAGCCGGTAGAAACTACCCGAAAGGTTTCGGCGCGGTCTCCTGACCGTGCCCCTGGCTGGTCAGGAGACCAGCCAGAACCGTTATTCGGATAGGCTCTTGGCCGGTTCGACGCATCATGCGAGGCGCCGGCCGAAGCCTCGCTCCCCTGAGCCGTCACAGCGTCCATGCCCTTCGCGGGGCGCAATCGACCAGGGACTTGATCGCTACAACCACTCTAGCACACGCGCAAGCGGCGAACAAGCACGACTTTGCGGTAACTCCGCGACGTCAGGCAGGCGTCAACCGCAAGGTGACGATTTTCTTGGCTGGCGTCTGCACGTCGAGCTTGCGCCCCTCGAACTCCACTACGTCGCCATCCTCTTCGTTCAGGTTGGTCAGACAGGCGGCTGCCAGGTCGAACCCCAGCCGCACCCGCGCGCGCGCGTCTTCCTCGGTCGGATTGTACAGGCGCAGGATGTAGCCGCGCCCGTCGGCGGCGGGCTTGAACGCGCTCAGGCGGACGCCGCCGCCCTTGACGCGCAGGAGGCTGCCCCGGCGCTCGGCGGCGCCGTAGCCGTCGGCGGTCTGATAGACGCGCACGCCGGTCGCCAGGCGATCGCGCAGATCGAGCAGGTCGGGCAGCTCATCCACGCCGGAGACAGGCGCCAGCGCGAAGGTGAAGGTGTGTCGCCCCTGGATCTGGCCGCCGGGCTGGCCGTCGGTCGCTACGGGGCGCTCGAAGGCGCGCAGCAGGGTGATCGCCAGCGTGCGCTCGACGTCGTCGTGGGCCGCCGCCTCGTGCAGGCCGCCGCCGGAGACGAAGGCCAGTCCCGCCTTCTTGTCGACGAGGGCGGCCACGGCCCACATGTTCTTCTCGGGCACGGGCAGCTCCTTGTCGTTGACGCAGGCGGGGTCCAGCTCGATCTCGCGCTCGACCAGGTCGAAGGCCTGGTCCACCCACCAGGTATCGGCGCGCACGCCGGTCGGGAACAGGACGCGCAGGCGATGATCCTTGATGTTGTTGTCGACCGTGACCTGGATGAAGAGGGCGCGCTCTCCCTTCTTCAGGGTCACGTCGCTCGTGATCACCAGGTCCGTCCGCTGCGCCGATCGCCGATGCGCCTGCCAGTCGAAGGCCACGGGCGCTTGCAGGCGCGTGCGCAGCCGCAGCGTCACCATCAGCGGCCCATCCACCAGGACGCCCGCTTCGCACGGCGACGCCAGTGAGGTCACCAGCTCATCGGCGACGGGCGCGATGTGGAACCAGCCGTCGCCGACCTCGCCGTCGTCGGCGTAGATGAGGAGGTTGTCGAACGTGCGGCCCGTCACCTTGTCGAGCAGGCGCAAGGTGCCGTTGGGATTGACCGACACGGCGAGATGTTCGTTCTCGGCGCTGAGCGGGCCAGCGGCCGATTGGGCATGGCGCAGCGTGCCCCAGATGCGCACCGGGCCGACGGCCGGGCGCACCTCGAGGGTGGTGTATCCCAGCGGCGGCAGATCGACCTCGGCGGCGACGCGATGCACATCGCGCTTGACGATGGCGGCCAGGCTGTCAGGCTTGACGTGCGTCAACGTGCGCCCGCGATCGACGCTGAGCAACTGATAGGGCACTTCCTTGCCGTCGGGATCGTAGAGGCGGAAGCTGTTCCTCGGCTCGCCGATGAAGCCCTCGTGGAAGCGCGCCTCCCAGTCGGGCGGGAACGTGATATCGAAGACGACGACCTCGCGCCGCGCCTGCGGCTCGGCCTGGGCCAGGAGGACATGGAAGGCGCGCGGCTCGTCGAGTGGGACCCCCTGATCGGGCGCCAGGGTTTGCAGGGCGCGGTAGACGATCCCCTCGCCGATCAGGCGCGCTTGATCGAAGCGGTACTCCATGTCCTTGTGCACCTGATCAAGCGAGCAGCCGCAGATCGAATCGTGCGGGTGATTGTGCAGGAGGAAATCCCAGGCCACGTCGAGGTACGTCGCTGGCAGGTGGCGGGCGCCGCGGCGGTTGGCCCAGATCAGATACGGCTCGGCCCAGCGTTCGAGCAGCGTCTGGACGTAACAGTTGGCCTGCTTGATCGGATAGCGGCTGGAGAGGCAGTTCGAGATCAGATAGAGATAGCCGCCCGGCTTGCGCGCCGTGTCGCGCAGTTCGCCGCGGAAGGTGGGCAGCTCATCCATGTGTTGGCGCATGGCGGCGGCGTAGGCGGGCAACGAGGAATGGATCACCTCGACCTCGGGCGCTGCCTGGCGGATGCGCTCCAACAGCTCGGGCGCGCTGGTCAGGATGGGATAGTGATCGAGGCCGTCGATGAACATGATCAGCCCCAGCTCGCTGCGGGCGCGCTCCGATTCGATATACTCGCGGATGCGGCGATCGAGGTCGGGCGCGTGCTCGTGCTGGCGCACGGCGAAGGTGAAGGCGCCGTAGCCGCCGACGTCCTGCAGCTTATAGGTGACGACCTTGCTGCCGTCGGGGGATTCCCAGATGAAGTGGGCTGGGTGGCTATGCTCGTTCGTGCCGCGGCCGACGAGGGCGGCGTCGATGCCGAAGCCGCGCAGGATCTGCGGCATCTGCGAGATGTGACCGAACATGTCGCACAGGTAGCCGAACTTCATCGCCTCGACCCCGAAGGCGCGCGCGGCGCGATGCCCGACCATCAGGTTGCGGATGAGGGCCTCGCCGGAGACGAGCATCTCGTCGGGCAGGCAATACCACGGCCCGAGGAGGAGGCGGCCCGCCTGCGCCGGGCGGGCGATCCGCTCGCGGTTCTCGGGGCGGATCTCCAGATAATCCTTGATCATGATCATCTGGCCGTCGGCGTGGAAGACGGCGAAGCGCGGGTCGGTCTCCAGGGTCTCCAGCACGCCATCCATCACCTGCACCAGCCGCATACGGTAGTCCTGGAACGGCTGATACCACTCGCGGTCCCAGTGAGTGGAGGCGATATAGTGGGCGGTGAGCGGTTGATTGGTCATCTCAGGCTCCTTACAGGGAACGTGCTTTGAGCGATCATTGCGGTGCAGTATACCACAGATCGCGTGGCAGCGGCCCCGCGTTCGCCCGTCGCTGCCGCTCAGGGGTTATCGACGAGCGCAGCCACGATCGCGGCGATGAAGGAGGGCGTGATGTCCTCAGCCGGATCGGTGGGGCTGGCGCCGATGCGCGCGACGACCAGGTCCAATGAAGGGATCACGCAGCACATGTTGGTGTTGTACCCCCCGCCGCGCGTCCTCGAAGAGGATGCCATACGCCATGCCGGTGAACGACTTGGTGCAGGAATGGATATTGAACCGCGTCTGCGGCGTGGCGCCGTTCTCGTACCACTCGGCCACCAGATAGCCGCGGCGGATGATCACCACGGCTGAGGCGACGCCATGTCGGGCGTTCCATTGTCGGGCGGGTGCCAGGGCGTCGCTGTCAACGCCCGCCAGCGCCCGAATCTGGGCGGGATCGGTCAGCTTGCGCCATCCGCCGACCGATTCCGGGGGCGGGTAGTAGGCGGGGGCGGGATGTGCGTTCATCTTGAGACCTCCATATGTCGCCAACAGGGTCGTAACGCAAGACTCCGTCTTGCGCCACGTCGCCAACAGGGTCGTAACGCAAGACTATGAACATTAAGAAATTAATCTGGTAGCTGGCCAATGGCTTCCACGCCCCGCATATGTATAGCGACCTGAGTTGCCGGACCAAATCCGTAGAACTTATCCGAGGACCCCATTGGGTAAGCGAAGGCATCGCCTTCGCCTACCCCTTATCTGTGAGTTCTCGGATAGGCTCCAGGAGGACGCGAAGGGTCTGGATCGCGAAGTAACTGTGTTGGATGTCAAGTCTTGCTGGCATGGAGAGTTGGGTCCCAGGGGCGGTTATGCCGCAGGATGGCGTTGA
>FWPU01004540.1_pt1 | contig 32150 bp, 44 predicted proteins | sample 2228361 | NCBI WGS metagenome assembly FWPU01 (sample SAMEA103939777, study PRJEB20133) | metagenome
GGCGTTGGTTCTCCTCCTCGAGCTCTTGTATTTTTTTTGATAATAATTCTGGCGTTTCTGGGGGTGGTTTATCATCATCGCTTAATAGCCAGTTAATGTCGCAACCGAGCTCTTTAAGCTTAGCTAAAAATGTCGCAGATGGAACAACCTTATCATTGAAATATGGGTAAAGTTGTTCACTTTTTATCCCTATTATATCAGCAAATTTCTGTATAGAAGAAAAATTTTTAAGGATAAAATATTTTATTTTTTGGCCTAAACTCAATTTTTTAATCTATGCTAATAAAAATATTAGTTTTCTTCTTGACAATAACTAATAAATATATTATACTTGTAAAAGTAATTTGACTAAATTTTAATAAAAAAATGACTCAACAAAGTGAATCATTAAAAACTGAATTAGCAAAGATTGATAAAAAGCTGATTAACCAGTCTGAAATAGCAAGGCGATTAGGTTATCATTACTCTTATATCTCGCTAATTCTATCAGGTAAACGAAAGAACGATAAATTATTAACTAAAATAATTGAAATAATTAAAAATGCTGCTTAAGAGCTTATTAAAAGCTATTTAAGCGGCATTATTTGTTTTTTAAATTAGATAATTGTAGAAATATAAACAATAAAAATAATTCATAAATACTATCAAGGACAAATGGAGTTGGAATTATGACCATTCGACAAGCTCAAGATTAAATCATCTGGAATATCAGAAGGTACATCTTTAGCTTTTACTTTTCCCCACCAGCCTTTTTTCTTGAGAATCGGTTTTAAGTCTTCTTTAAATTGATGGAAAGAAATTCCCTCATCTATTGCTTTCTGTATTTCATTTCTAATGTCTTTGAGAATATCAAGTTTCATTGCTTTAGCAACAGTAAATGCTTTAGTATGTGCTTCTTGCCAGAGGTCATACCAATTCCAGGTGAGTTTATAGCCCTTACGTTTATAGTAATTAGCAATTTCCTCGGGTTTAAGTCCAATAATAAGTTTAATATCAATCATTTTTTGTTTGATTCATACCTTCAATTTCTGCGACATATATCAATTTTGCTAAAAGATTTTCGAGTTGATCAGTTTTCATCTGAGGCATAAGTTCAGCAAGTTTTTCCATTATTTTATCATAGCTTTCGGAGCTATTAATCATATTTATAATGGGCTTTAAAGTCTGTTCAACTTGCATTTGAAGATGCTTATCTGATATTTGGTTTAAGAGTTCAAATTGAGGTTCAAGTCCAGGTTCTTTTTTCTCAGAGAAATCTTGACTATAGCTAAGTTCGAAGTCATCATCCTGGAGGTTATAATTTTTGATATAATAATTTTTAGTGAATTTAACACCTGTTCTAACCAGAATTTCATCTCTCTGGGCAAGTTCTTTATCAATTACTTCTTCAGTGTATAAAATAAATTTCGGTTGAGCGTCTGAATTAAAGTTAATCTGATAAATAAGTTTAATTAGCTGGTTAATAGCTTTTTCAACAAGTTTTTTATCTGAATTATTAATTGTAAGAAGCATATCCTGCATAGTTCTGGAGGCTGCATAAGTGCCACGGTCGTTAATATCGGTAGTAAGTGTTTGAGTAAGTATAACTTTGCTTATTTCGTCATTCTGAAAATTGAGATATTTATCATAAATATCAGCAGAAGAAGTTTTAGCTGCCTCTAAGATTTCGACCGAAGAATCATCGGGTGTAACAGCAATAGCATCCTGGATCATTTGTTCGAGAGAATCCGCAAGGTTATTAATTTCTTCCTGCGAAGAGCCACGTGGTAGCTTGCCATGTAAGAAAGGCATACCATATTTTTCTGTGAAAGTAGCCCAGAATTTTAAGCCACCACGTTTGAAAGTGACCGGCCAAAAACATCGTGAAAGGAGGCGTTCCCCATAAGGATTTTGATATGTTGGGTAATGTTGAATAAAAATAAATTTAAGAGGATTAATAATTTCGCCTTCGTTAATAATTGATGATAGATTTTTACGAATATTAAGTTGGTTATTTTGATCAAAGAAGAACCACTCCTGAGGTTTTTCCTCTACTTTAAATGGTAGTAAATAGTTACCGACTTTTTGCCAAACTATTTCGAAGACTGTAAAGCCAAAGAGAGGAGTATTGAGAATTTGGTTGATCAAATTATTCAAATCAAAATCATCATATAAAAATGAATTGATAATATCAAATTCTTTTTGAGAGGCATTAAGAATTAATAATTCGCTTTGCATAGAAAGAACGCCGGCTTTACGCTGCTGGATAGTGCTGAATAGATGGGGATCAATTAAAAGCTCGCGGTAAGTTTGGATGTCTTTATTGAGTTTGCGTAAGATTGGGTCAGGGTCTGGCAGCATACGCCAGTAGGAAACTATTTTATCATAATTTTGTCTTGTTGCAATTTCTGATGTCAAATCTTTGGTTATCATATCACACCTTTAAGAAGTTATATAAATTTTTCAATTAATTTATAACTATCTCTTTTATGTTTTGAACTTACGAATATTGGTCCAGCCTGGGATTTGGCAGCATGAATAGCAAGAGCTAAAGCCCAAAATCTATCTGCATGACCACTTACTTCAGATTGTGCTACATCAAATCTTATATTGTTACTACTGGTAACTACTTTTCTAATTGAGTGTAAATCTTCCCTAATATTTTTATCTGCAGGGATTTTAATTAATCTATCTTGGAATTTTGTAAGTAAATCAAAAGCAAGTTCTTCTTTAACCTTGCTTGTAAAAGTTATTGCTTCAACTTTGAAACGACCGAAAGCTTGCTGAGCTTCTTCGGCAAGCTGCATCCCAAGTCCAGTTGCATCAATACAAGCTCTGCGTAAGTTAGGAAGCTGCAGAAAGTCAAATAAAATCTCCCGTTGATGATTAAATGGAACTTTTTCTATTACTTTGACTACACGGGTAAGAAGTAAATTAGAAACTTGCTCTACTATCCAGATGACTGATAAATCTTTTTTGCGAGCAATGTCGAAACCGAGGAATAGAGGATTATTTATATTCTGCAAAGTTGCAAAGTTGCAAAGAAGATTATCGGATTCAACTGCAAAGATTTGTTCATAGGTTAAGAATGCGGTTGATTCATCAACAGGGATACAACAATATTCTTCGAGCCAGGTTGAATTGTCAAAACAATCTTCTTCAGTTTCTTTTAACCATTTATCTCTCTCTTTTTTTGTTGTTTTATGCCCAAGAATTTTGTCAACTAATCCTTGTTTAACTGCGGTATAAATATCTGTTTTATGGAGAGACCATTTGAGTTTACCCTGTTTAATTGATTCGATGAATTTATAAAAGAGATTTTGTTTGCCGTTATGAGTTGATAAAATTCTTAAAGGGAAACCCCAGGTAATTGCAGGTTTAGCAGCTTTCCATAGTGCTAATTGATCTTTGTGAAAAGCAAATTCATCTAAGACTACTTTACCGCCTTTTGATCTGAAGGCTTTAGGATTAGAGCTAAGAGCATTAATACGAGTACCATTTGAAAATTCGATAGTAAGAGTTTTGATTGCATAATCATTGTCAAGAATAATTTCGCCGAGGTCGCGAGCACCTTTATCGAAAATTTTAGCCCATTGAGCGCAATAAAGTATATATTCTTTTGCGGCGGATTCATCTGCTGAGGAAAACCAAACAGCCGGAACTTTTTTTAAAATGCAATCACGCACATCTTCATAAGCTTGCACATAAGTTGCACCAATGCGTCTGGATTTTTCCCATAGTTTTACTTTTGCATTATCATTCAGCCAGGCTATCTGATAAGGCAAGAAATATTTTGTTTCATTGTTTTTCATGCTAAATAAACATTTGATTTTGCCTAACTGATGGTAATATATAAATTACTACAAATTTTGGGTCATAAGAAACCCCACTCTGATCTGCAAAATGAACTGGACTTAAATAATTGTTTCCATTAGAAGTAATATCATTAAAATATTGTCCTATGTTAATTAAATTTTTCAATATAAAATATTAAGTTTAATTCTGCTTAAAATCGCTTATAAGCCACTTTTTTTAAAAGACCTATTAAACCCCTTATTGAACGGAGATCGTCGTTTTTAAACGCCTTTTTAACGTTTTTAAACGGGGTTCTAAGAATTGTCCTAATTATTTTTATCCCTAAATTGTTAATATGCATATTAAATACCTAAAAGTTCCTTTTGTATAAATTCAATAGTTTCTTTACTGATATTTTTCGGCCTGTCAAAATCTATATCATCTTGAATATCTTGCATAAGTTTTAATGCACTAATAGCCTTTACAACAGCATATATATTATGTGGTGTTGGATTTGCTTTTGCTTCTTTAATTGCAATACGTGCAATATCTTTAATCTCTTTCTGCAAATCTTCATTTTCCTTCAGGTAAGCTCTTCGCTGGTCATCCCAGTTGTTGGCAGCTTTCCAATTAAAAAGAGTTTTGCGAGATACTTTACCTTTTAGAAGTTCAACAATAGCATCAATTGAGAATCCATCATATACATATAATCTTTTAGCTTCTTCATAAAGTGCTGCATTTTTCATAAGTTATAAATCCTTTTAATCTTATAAATTTGATTAAATATTTCTCTTGCTTTTAATTGCAATTCTCTGAACTCTTTGACCATTAATAAAGCTCTATCGAGTTCTAAATTAAGAAAATCTGAATATGGGTTTAATAATTCTCGCAATTGAATTAACATTAATTCTGCTTTCATTTCATAATTTTTATATTGTTGTTCAAAATCGGCTAATTTACCTTTAGCAATTAATAATTCATTATTCATCTTTCCTCCTATCTCTAAGATCAATTTTTGTTTCCAATCTTGTTAGAATTCCAACTAATAGTTCTTTGTATTTAATATCCTGTTCGATTTGATTAAATAGACGTTCGACAAAATCTTGATATTGCTTATTAGATGTTTTATAGGTTATATACCAAATAACCAGAACTATTAGTGAAATTCCACCATTAGCCAAAATTTTTAAGATTTCTGGGGTTAAGTCCATATAAACTCATTTTTTTAGTATTAATATATATATGTAAGGGGAGAAAAAATTATGAATGGTGCATTATAAAGAAGATTACATTAAAGATAAATTGCTGCTGTGAAATTAATAAAAAAGAGGTACAAATGAAATGGTTCGCAATTTTTAAAACAGGCAAACACACTGATAGCTCTGGAAATACAAAAGAATGGACAGAAGCAGATCTTGATAAAATAGTAGAGAGTTATGACCCTACAAAGCACGAGGCACCGATTGTAATCGGACACCCAAAGACAAATGCACCTGCCTTTGGATGGATTGAAAAGCTAAAAAGAGTTGGGGATACATTATATGCATTACCAAAGCAGCTTGCTAATGAATTTGTTGAGATGGTTAATAAAGGATTGTTCAAGAAAAGATCAATAAGTCTATATCCAGATGGAACATTAAGGCATGTAGGATTTCTTGGTGCACAACCACCGGCAGTAAAGGGATTGCCAGATGTATTGTTTGATGAAAATGATAATTCAATTAATTATGAGTCAGAACCAGAAAAAGATTTTGCCGAGCTTGATTTCATAGAAGAATTGCAGACAAAAATAAATCAGCTTCAGGAACAGCTATGGAAATACCAGGATCTTGATTCAAAAATTAAGAATTATGAAGAAGTCTCCAATCAGTTAGAGACAATAATGAAAGAAAAGAAAGATCTTGAGTCGAAACTAAATGAACTTAACCGAGCATTTCAATTAAAAGAGTTTGAGGAGTTTCTTAATAAGAAGATAGAAGAAGGCAAGTTACTCCCAAAGCAGAAGCATTTTTTTATTGAGATTGCATTTCCTCCACAAGATTTTAGCGAAAATCAACTTGTTGAAAAGATTAAAGATTTCCTTGAGTCTAATCCTATCATTATAGAATTGAAAAAAGAATATAATGAGCCTGCGGATGATAATAAGAATATTGATAAAGGCAATCTTACTCAAATTGTTATTGAAGAAATAAGAAAAACAATGCAAACACAATAAGGAGTAATAAAATGTTATTAAGACAAATATCAGTATCAGACCAATTAACTCAAAGTGTTCTAACAGCAATGCTTGAAAGAAGCACTGTATTGCAATATGCTCAATTTTATAGCATGACAGGCAATGCAGATTATATGAGAAAATCACCAACAGCATCGGGTGGCCAATTCAGAGCATTGAATTCTGACTATTCTGCCAATATAGTTAATCCTCAATTTGCCGATGTTGCGCTTAAGATATTTGGTGGCAAAGTGGAAATTGATAGAGCACATGAGAGGCGAGGTCAAGATGTAGCAAGTGTAAGAGCGATGGAATTATTGAATTTTGCTCGTAATCTGGGTAAAAATTTCCAGAAAGAATTTTTCAATGCAAATGGTACTGGTGATACATTCACTGGATTGAAATTACTTATACCAAGTTCTCAGAAACTAACGCCTGCTACAGATGGCATACAGGTCCCACTCGGAAATTCTGATACTGCAAAGAGTGCACAGCAGAAATTCCTTGAATGGCTTGATACATTAATTGAGACTGTTGATGGTGGACCACAAGTGCTATTTGCTAATGGAGCTCTCATTAGTAGATTAACAGCAATTGCAAGAGAATATATTGATACACAGATGAATGAATTTGGAGTTCCTGTGAAATTTTATAATGGAATTCCAATTGTTAATGCTGGATATGCAGCAGATGGTTCGCTGGTGATTCCTAATAACGAAATATGTGGAACTTCAACAGATTGCACAAGCATCTATGCGGTAAGATTTGGAGAAAAAGCTGACTTAACTATTGCAACAAATATTGGAGTTGAGGTTAAAGATTTAGGATTAGTTGGAGCGCATTATATACATAGTGTTGAGTTTGATGCATGCCCTATTTTACTCAACGATAAATCAGTAGCAAGACTCGAAGGTATCAGATTACCATAAAATAATAATAAAATGTGGATAAATGCTTATTAGGCGGCTTACACGGGAGGAATAATGAAAATTATATATATAGTAACACAAGGCGTCTATTCTGATTATTGCATCAGGGGAGTATTTGATAGCAGAGAATTAGCTGAAAAATATATAGCTGCTTTTAGCGAGTCGCAATATTGTAATACAATGAGAATTGAAGAATGGGAAGTAAATCCATTCAAGTATGAATTGCAGAACGGTTACAAACCATACTTTGTAAGGATGGATAGAGAAGGCAACACAATCGAAATAATGGTAGCTGATACGGCCTATGGATTTGAAAACGGAACATTATATGGTGTTGATGCAAATGGCAATATGTATAATTGTTGTTTCGCTAAAAGCAATGAGCACGCAATAAAGATTACTAATGAAAGGCGGATACAAATAATTGCAGAAGGCAATTGGCCGTCCGACTAATGGCGTAAGTTATCCACATTAAGATTATGTATATAACATTAGATATATTGAAAAAATATATTGATGAAAGTGAATTAATTAATTTAACTGATGATAATAATTCATTTTCTATCAATGAAGAAATAATTAATGAAATTATAGTATCTGCAGAATCAGAAATTAATAGTTATTTAAATGATCTCTATCCGATGCCATTAGTACAACCAATACCAAAATTAATTGAACAAATTTGTATTGATATTACGATTTATAATTTATATAAGAGAAGAAAAAGACTTGATATGCCGGGGTCTATTAATCAATTATATCAAAATGCAGTTAATCAATTAGAAAAAATCCGAAATGGCACTATAATATTAAATATTAATGATAGGGCAAGTATTATAAAAACTAATAAAACCGATTCTGACAGAATATTTAATAAGGAAATGCTTGATTTATTATGATTAAAGAATATAAAGAATTAATTAAGCAAAAACTTGAAGAAGCTATGATGCAAAAATTAGATTATGGGAAACATATACCTGTAGAAATACCGACAACAATTAACAATTATATATTAAGACATAACACAGGCTCTTATTTAATTGCTTACAAAGGCAGCACTTTTTCAAATAAAGATTTAAAAAATATTATTGCACAAAATCGAGATATGGAATTTTCTGTAATAGTTGTGAGCAGATATAGGTCAGATTTTACACCAGAAGATTATCTTGATTTTGCTATTAATAATTTAAGCGGGATCGAAATCGATGCAAAAAGAACAGATCGAAAAATATATTGTAAAGAGGATGAATTCATAGGCGAAGAAAATGGCGAGTGGTGGTATTCAGCTACATTTGTAATCCCGGGAGAATTTTTCGAAGGAGTATAAATGGCTACATATTTAAGTAAAAATTTCACATTAGAAGAATTAATTAAAAGTGATACAGCAGCAAGATTAAAAATTGATAATACACCAAATGATATTGTTGTTAATAACTTAAAAAATCTTGCTCAAAAAGTATTACAGCCAATTCGAGATTATATTAATACACCAATTAAAGTCAATAGTGGGTATAGATGCGAAAAATTAAACAAAATTGTTGGTGGCAAACCAAATAGTCAACATAAATTAGGAGAAGCTGCAGATATTATTGCACATGACATGCCTGTCATTAACTTTTATAATATAATAAAAAATATGGCAGAAGAAGGTAAATTAATAGTTGATCAATGTATTCATGAAATTTCGCATGAAGTTGAATGGGTACATATAAGCTATACAACAAGAAGACAAAATAGAAATATGTTTTTAGAGTTAAAAGTATGAAAAGATATTTAATTATAATTGCTTTATTAATAGTATCGTGTAAACCTGAAATAAGAATAATTGAAAAATTAAAAATAGATACAGTAAAAGTAGTTAGTCCTATTATTGAAGATAGTTTAAAAGCGAAAATTATAAATGATACATTAATTGAAGCCAATAAATTAAAAAATCAAGACACAGTTATTGTAGTAAAATATTTTCCAGTAGAAAAGAAATTTTATATTAAAGCAAAACCCGATACAATTAAACTTATTAAAATCGATACTTTATATAATACGCAAATAATTGAAAAAGAAAACTTTTTTGATAAAATAAAGACAATATTAATTATTTGTATAATATTAATAATGTTCCTTTTTATTATAAAAATAATTAGAGGGTAATATGAAAAAAATAGGATTAATAATAACAGCAATAATATTTGGCTTAAATAATAATATTTTAGCACAATCAACAGATGAGACCATTTATAATTATGATTTTTTTGTATCGATTAATTCACTATCGACCGGAATATTATTATTGACAGCATATATTAAGAAAAAAATAAAGACAAAAGATGATAATACAATATTAGTAAGTATGGTAGTAGGGTTTTTGCTCAGTTTAATAGGATATGTTATGAAATTAGGAATATTTTATAATGTAGATTGGTACTATATATTCATATATGGCTTTATTGCAGTATTAATGGCCAATGGCTTATCTACATGGGAAATAATTAAAAAAATACTAACATATTTAAAATTAAGAATACCAGAAGGAGAATAAAAAATGCCATACGCAGCAGCAGGATTAAAACAAATAGTACTTTGTGATAAAGGAACATTATCGACAACCCCTGTTGACCCAATCGCTTTTGGAGCAAGAAAGGAAGCAACATTAAAAATTAGTCATTTTAAGCAAGTTGAAGATTATAGAAAACGAAAATTTAGAAATTATCTTAATTTTAATCTTGAAGGAGAAACATTACAACCTACTTTATTCCTATTTAAAAAATTAATTTCATGGGTTAATGGAAATGTAGACGCTCAGATAATTACACAAAAGCAAAATAGTTCAAATAAGGATGTGTTTAAGTTTAGTAATGGTAAAGAATTTGGAATTGATTTTGAGCTTATATATGATATTGATGGGAGGAGATGTAAAATAACTTTAGAACGTGCATTAGATTATGAAGATGCAGTTACATTTATAGATTCTGCAGATAATACTACAGAAATTACATTTGCAGGAATTACGGATGATGGCACAGATTTAACATTATATCGTCCGGCAAGATTGGATAAATTTGAAAAACCTTCATCAATTTCTTTGGGGGACCCATTATTAATATCTACAAGAGCACTTAGTATAAAAACAGAAAGTAAAAAAAGTGAAGAAACAAATATAAGTTTTGTTGACAATTTAATGATAACAATTACAATGACAGGTCGTGAAGCGAGCATTACAGATTTTGTAACAAGATTAAATAAAAATATGTTAGATAATGTTATTGTGCAATTTATAAATACAGATACTTATTATGATAAATTTGATTTTAACTCAAATGTACTATCACAAACAGATGAATTTGTAATCAATGATGAAGAAAGAACATTAGGTATAACACTCGAAGGTAGAATACCAATATATTCATTACAATTTTTATTTGGCTCAGGAAATGGTGGTAGTACAAGTGATACACAGGGTATAACTGGTGGAACTGTTCAATTTGGTTATTAGGTGTGAACACGGAAAGAAAAATTAAAATTAATAAAGGCTCTTATGCATTAAGAGCTTATGATAAAGATAATAATGAAATTTATTATACAAGTACTCATATTGGATTGATATACGACAAAGATTGCATTAAATATTATGTGCCCATAAATACATATTCAATCGAATTAAAATCATTAGATAATAATCATATTGTAAAAAAATAAAAAAAAATGAGGCAAAGGATGTATCAGATAAACGGAAAGATTTATAAACTTAAAGATAAATATACATTAAAAGAATGGGGGAAAATTCTCAAATTATTAATGAATATTAACAACAATGATTTACAAACGTCAATGATTATATTACTGGAAAATAATTTACTCATTGAATTACTTAATATAATACTCGACAATAATATTGAAGAGGAAATTTATGAAGAAGATTTTGAAACTATAACCAAAATTATTAATGATTTTTTTTCAAGAAAAAACAGCTTGATGAAAAATTATATTCCAAATTCATAAATCTTCTCAAAGAAATTAAATATGCTGAAAAAGAATTAGAATATTACAATAAATTAAACATAAAATATTATGAACCTGAAATAGAAATTAATGATTTAGATATAATTAAATATAAATTATGCGATGGTGATTTATCAAAAAGTATAGTTATTGAAAATATTGATATTGAGGAATGCTATAAATGGTATTATCTAAAATTAATTAATTATTTAAATCAATTGAGGATGTTGATTGAAGAATGGAAGAGTACTAAGAAAAGCTAATCGTGATCATAATTACGAAATGGATCTGAATTAATTGGTTTAAATAACTTTTTAGCTAATTTATAAGCTAAAAATATTACTATTAAAAGTAGTATTAATTCCATTTTAAACCTTTATTAAAAGTTAATCAAAATATAAATGATTAAAAAGGTCATAACAATAACGCGTGGAGATTTGTCCACGTTAATATATGAATTTGACGGACAATTTGCAGGGCAATTTTTTCTGACTGCAAAGCTTGATATGGATATTACAGCAACCAGAATTATTGATATTATAGGCGTTAGTAGTTACGACTCAATTACAAACAAAACAAGCGTAACATTTACAATTACAGGTGATTTAACCGCAAACATCAATCAACATCTATATTATGATATTACTTATGAATACGAAGACGTTCAACAAACTATGGTTAAAGGTATTATTTATTTAGATTACGACGTCAGAACACCTTATGACCAAACTGACATAGAACCTGAGAGATACATACCTGTAAAACGTAGTAAATTTAATACAGGACAATTTATAAAAGCAACAATTACAAACGGAGTTTTGGAATTTGAAGGATATAATTCGCTTAGAAATGGAATATTCGAATTAGATATGGAAGGCAATCTTATGCCAAAAGAAAATTATGATGTAGACGATGTTTTTGAAATTGACAGTGAAGGCAATATAACAACAAAGGAGATTGTATAATGGCAACAAGAAACATTGTCCCGCGCAATGATGGCGAAGGAAAATTAGGAACTGCAACTAAAAGATGGGGAGAAGTTAATGCTGACAAGCTAATAGTATGGGGCGATGATCAGTCTGTTATAGAAATAGTATGGGGCGATGATCAGTCTGTTATAGAAATAAAAAATGCAAGCGGAACTACTTTATTTGTTATTGATACAGTAAATGCAATCATTGAAGCAAAAAGCGGTGTAAAGTTTAAAGGAGACGGAAGTCTATTGACAGGCGTAAGTGGTAGCGTAGGACATAGTAGTGCCACTGATGTAACAATTGAAGCTGATACTGATAATGATGGAACTGGTGATATAGTATTTAAAATTCGTAGTAAAGAAGTTTTTAGAATTCCAAATAGTTACGCACAAAGCTTGCCTACTGGTATTACAGGGAATTATATATTAAAAATTGTTGATGATAACTTTAACAAAGAAATAAAAGGTGGATATTTATTTGATGGTAATAATTATTTAGAAGTGGCTGATAATATTAATCACCAATTCACAGAGAATAGTGAATTCACGCTTGAAGCATTATTTATGCAAACAAAGTTATTAGCATATGGAAAGGCTAGTGGTATTATAGGTAAGTATTACAAATATGGTATAAGTATACATAGTTATGATAATAGATTATTTCTTGGAATCAACGGAACAGTTGGGAAAACCAATTATATTGATAATTATCACATTGAATTGAATAAGTTACACCATGTAGTATTTGTCTATAAAGGAGCTAATAGTTTCTACATTGTCAATGGTCAAGTCTTTAATAAGGACTTTTCAGGTAGTGGATTGAGTGATGGTAGTGGAGTTTTATCTATAGGTCGTTATGCAATTGGTGGAAGTAATGTAAATATCCCAGGAATAATTTATTATACAAGAGTATTCAATCGTGCATTAAGTCAATCTGAAGCATTACAATTATATAATAATGGACTGCCACAATACGCACAATTAGGTTATAGTGATATTGGTGCAAGTAATATACAATTAATAACAGGCGATGATTCTACTTTTGATAGTGATACAGGATTTTGGATAAAAGGAACTGGTTGGACAATAGCTAATGGAAAAGCAACTGCAACTAACGCTATTGAGACAATGCAGTCAAATTCTTTTTTAAAAAAAGGGAAACGCTACAGAGTTAAATTCACAATTACAGATTATTCCGGTACTGGTGATTGTGGAATACCTGATGGAAGATTCATTGATATACAAATGATACAAGGTAGTGATATAAGGCAAAGCTCGATAGGAACAATTGAGTTTGAGGGAACTGCATTGACTACATTGCTTGAATTCTACGGCCAAAGTACTAACATAATCAGTATTGATGATGTTACTTGCTATCAGGTAGGTTGTGTAATTGAATTAAAACCAGAGAATGCAGGGGCTATGGCTTGGATTGAATCAATGAATAATCTACATGCGGCTATTTATGGAAATCCAATATGTCTTGCACGCAATATGGATTATAAAGGTGGAATCTCAACTACAACTGTGCAATTAGTTAATAGTCAGCCAGCTAATTCAATATTAAAACAAGTTATCGTTATAAATAATGCTAATGCTGTTAATACAATCAGTTTAGGAACTACAACCAATGCTGATGAAATACTTAATGCAGTAGCTGTAAATGCATTAGCAACAAAAGTAATTAACATTGGCGATAGTGAATTAAGTTTTGCAAGTAATGATAGAAGTTTATTCGTAAAAGCAAGTACAAGTAGTATTAATGTAACTTTAATTTATGAAAAAATTGGAGTTTAAAATGAATGAACAAAATCAAATATATAACTTAGTTGAAGCTATTGAAGGATATAGACATGTAAAAGTTAATTTTGAAATTAATCAGACTGATGTTAATGGCGATCTTGGCAATATTGAAACAATAAACGGAGAAGATACATTTATCCCTAAATACACAAGTGCAGTTATAAGAAAAAATTTAATAGAAAACTATGAAGAAAGAGAATACTAATATTTAAAATGAGCACAGATTTATCATCATGCCAAATACAAACGAAATAAAACTTACTCTTACAATAGATGGCAAAGATGCCCTCGCCACAATAAATTTAACCGATAAAGAAATTAATAAATTAGTTAGTTCAATAAGACAGGCTGGGGATGAGAGCAGAAATACCGGCGATAAATTAGTCCATTCATTTGCTCAAGCAAGAAATCTAATACAAGGTTTAAAAGAAACTTTTTATGTATTAACAGGATTATTCCAAAAGCCTGTAACTATTTTTATTGATTATGAACAAGCAAGGGTAGCTTTTGAAGTATTAATAGGCAATGCAGAAAAAGCGGATAAATTAATAAAAGATTTAAAACAATATGCAGCTAAAACACCACTGGAATTTACACAATTACAAGATGCTGCTAAGATTTTATTAAATTTCAATATTGCCGCAGAGGATATTATACCAACACTGAAAATGCTGGGGGATATTAGTGGCGGTAATGCTGATAAACTAAAATCACTCACAATAGCATTTGCTCAAATTCAAAGTACAGGTAGATTAACAGGGCAGGATCTGTTACAATTAATTAATGCTGGATTTAATCCACTTCAACAAATTTCTATTAAAACTGGTAAATCCGTTTCTAAACTTAAAGAAGAAATGGAAAAAGGTTCTATTTCAGCAAAAATGGTAAAACAAGCATTTATTGAAGCAACAAGCGTAGGTGGTAGATTTTATGGAATGCTTGAAAAACAATCTGGAAAATTAGGTGGTAAATTATCCAACCTAAAAGATTCAATAGCTGATATGCAGAGAAATACCGGGGAATTAATTAGTAAAGCATTTAGTCCTTTAATTGAATTATTTACACAAATTATATCAAAAATAAATCAATTATCACCTGCCCTTTCTGGCTTAATAGGACTTATTACAACTTTAACAATTGCATTTGGTACATTGAATGCTATTGGGATTACATCTTTTATCAAAAGTATAATAACAGGGATGATTCCCGCTATTACTGCTTTAAGAACTGCATTGGCTTCATTACAAGTGAGTATAGGCCCCGTTGGTTGGTTGACTTTAGGATTGTCTGCAATAGCAGGTTTATGGGTAAGTATTGCAGAAGGACAAGAAAAAGATATAAAAAATTCAAAAAATATAACAAATACAACATTTTATGATGAACGATATAAAAGATTCAGATTAAATATAATAAAAGAAGAATTAGCTAAAAAAGATATAGACCCCCTTGATAAGTTGACACTTGAACGGGAAAGAAATATTCTATTATCAGAATTAAATATAGAGCCTCAGGATCTACCAGAACAAAATTCAGATATTAATGATGAAGAAGAAAAATTAAAAAAAGAATTTAATTTATTAAAACAAAGACTCGATATGAAACAAGAGCATGAAATGAACATGCTCGAAATAGAAACTAATAATAAAAATATTTTATTAGCACTTGAAAGAAAACATTTAGAAGAAAGAAAAAAACTATATGAAAAATATGGACAAGATATTACACAGATAAATTATAGATTAATTGAAAATGAATATAAAAGCTATAAAGATTTAACTGATATTAAAACAAGGGATTTTGAAAAAGCTGAAAAAATGAAAATAAATTTAAGAGAAATTAATATAGAAGAATTAAATAAACTTGAACAAGAGCATGCAGAAAATATTAAAAAAATTACTAATGATGTAACAGAATTTGAAAAATGGTTATTTGATGAAGAAGCTAATCATAAAATGCGAATGCAAGCTCAAGTATTGAATTTTATTGCCTCGGGTTACAATCAATATACAGTTATGGCAAAAATAGCTACAATGTTCACAATTATGTTAAAAGCTAAAGAAGCTTATATGCAAGCATTTTCTGCATTCCCTCCACCGCTTAGTTATATTGTAGCTGCAGCAATTGCAGCTTCTACTGCAGCTCAAATAAGTCAAGTCGCAAAAATGAAACCCCCAAGATTTCAAGAAGGTGGTCGATTGCGTAAAGGCCAAATTGGATTTATTGAAGGAATTCATGACGAAATTATTGCACCTGAGAAGACTTTTATTGAATTATTTAAAACAGAATTAAAACCTCAAATATACGCTGGAATTAATAATAATTATAATAATAATGAAATATTGATTGAATTAAAGAATCTTAATAAAAAAATAAATGAATGGCCTAATGAATTGAATTTTAAAATAAAAGGCTATGATTTGGTTACTGCATATGAAAAAAATAAAGGACGTATAATTAAATTAAAATACTAAATATTTATGATATTATATGGCAAAATATATACTGAAACTATAATACCTGCAGGATATTTAACAATTGATATAGTTTTCAGTCATGCAATTAATTATACATTAAATGCAGAATTGAAAAATATTAGTAGCATAACATTAGGCTCTGATGAGGATAGTGATATAATATATTTCCCAGGAGAAATCGATATTGAGCTTTATTTCAAAATGGATAAAAAAGATTTAATTGAAATAATGAAATATATTATTGCAGTTAATGTATATAATTGGGTAAGTGTATATTTAAAATTAAATAATAATTTAATATGGCAAGGTTATTTAGATAAAGACCCCGAAAATTTGAATCTAAAGGGTAATGTGCTGAAATTAAAAATACTTGACCAAACAAGTAGATTAAAAGGAATTGACCCAAAAACTAATCCATTCGGTTATAATTTAGATTCAACTGAAAAAATAATAAATATTATTCAAGATATTTTTATTAATATATTTAATGGCGATAATTACGTAAATCAGATTGAAATATTCACTACATTAGAAGGGCAAATAGTAATTGATTATACAAACTATTTAACTTTCCCATTCTCAGAATTTCGTGCAGTTCTTTCATTTTATTATTCTTCTGATTGTAATTATGAAGATATATTACATGTATTGAAAAGTATTTGTTTGAATTATAATTTAATTGCTTATGTTGGCTTTAATAGAATTCTATATTTATTTCCTCGCTTCATTGAATTTAATAATATTCGTGAAATCACTAAAAATGAATTATTAGAAGCCCCAGATTATGATATAATACAGAGTATTAAAGGAATGAAAGCAAAAATATGGAAAGGGGCTTATCCTAAAAATGATGATAATAATTATTATATAAAACTTTATGGAGAATATGATCCTGATGATGAATCTTGTGAAGAAATTATAATAGACCAACCTGCCGGCAGTTATCCAGGCGGAGGTTATAGTGGTATAGCAATATTATATAATTCAACAATTTATTGGATTGAACATGATAGAATAAGATATAAAAAAATTGATAATACTTATTCTGATTATAACGCTCTTTGGTATTTTGTGGCAGATGAAACATGGAATACTATTAATTCCCCACGTATGAAATGTAGAATAGTTGTTAATGGGCTTTATGATTCATGGAACCCAAGTAAATATTATAAATTATATGATTCTGATATTTTATTCAGAGCTACGAAATTTGAATATGATTTATTAAAAAATACAACAACATTGTATCTCAGAGAAGTTGGTATTATACCTGGTTCATATAGATTGCTTGAAAATGGCGATTATAGATTATTAGAATATGGAGAAATGAGAATGCTTGAAGAATTGGGCAGTGAAATTGTGAGCGAAGAAAATTTTAGAATTACTGAAGATAATTATTATAGAATTACTGAAGATGACTATAATAGAATATTGGAGGGATAAATGGCAAACAAAAAAATATCTGAATTAACTACTATAACACAAGTAGACCCTATATCGGATCTATTGGAAATTGTAGATGTAAGTGAAACAGATCCAGCACTTAAAAATAAAAAAGTAACTCCACAAGGGTTAATAAGCGAAGTTAAAATTGATACATTAGGTGAACCAACTGATAATACTAACCTTGATGTTAATACTTCTCGTCACGGGTTGATGAAAAAGCTTTCGGGTATAGCAACACAATTTTTTAACGGACTCGGTAATTGGGTCCAGGTAAAGGATACTGATTTGCAGTTGCAAGATGAAACTACTACTAATGCAACAACTACAAGACATGGATTCCTACCAAAATTAAATAATTTGGCTAATTATTTCTTAAATGGGCTGGGTAATTGGGCACAGCTAAAGGATACTGATTTGCAATTGCAAGATGAAACTACTACTAATGCAACAACTACAAGACATGGATTCCTACCAAAATTAAGCGGTAGTAGCTCCCAATTTTTAAATGGAAATGGCCAATGGGCTACACCGAGCGGGGGAGGTAATGTTAGTCCAACATTTACTTTCCCATTAAAATCAACAATTAATAGTAATAATATTGTTCTAAATAATTTAACAGAATATAATCATTTTGGTATATTATGTGTTAATCCTTTAACGGGGGTAATGGTTTATATATATCGTAAAGGCTCTGCGCATATTTCAAATAATTCATCTATAAATTTAATTAAAAGTACTAATGGAGGAAAAACCTGGTCTAATGAAATAGTATTATTTCAACAAACAGATTATGATTTAAGAGGTGCGGCGGGTGGATATACAAAAAATGGTCGTTTAATTTTATTCTATGGAAAATATTATCAAGCTACAACATGGCAATCATTAGTATATAGATATAGTGACGATGACGGACAAACTTGGAGCCAAGAATATACTATTGATACATTGGGTAATAATGCTTATTTGCCTTATGGAAGATTAGTTGAAGACGAAAATGGACATTTATATCAAACTTGGTATGGGTTTAATACTTCTACTTCAATTTATAGTGTATATGTGTTAAAAAGTACAGATAATGGGGTTAATTTTAATACAAATTATCAAGTTTATTCAGGGACTATTAAATGTACAGAAAGTTCTATGGTATATATAGGAGGTGGAGCATTTATAATAATTTCAAGAATTGATAATGGTAATTATCTCCGTCAATTTAAATCAGAGAATTATTGTCAATCTTGGACTGATCAAGGATATACATCTTTTGAATCCTGGACTCCAGAAACCAGTGGTATGGTTCCAATGCCTTTCTTAAATTATATAGATTATAATGGTATTGGCATTGTAGCGCTTTATTATACATTACGTCAATCATATCCTCAAAAACTAAAAGTAATATACAGTAAGGCAAAAAATCTTCTTACTGGGACAAATGCTTGGGTAAATACAACTATAAATGAAATATATACATTCTCTACAAATCCAACACGTAATCCCGGGTATCAATCATTCTTCCATCCTGATAATAAATTCAAAGGGATAGGTATTGTATGCGAAGAACCATCTAATTACGTTGCCTACCCCGTTATAGTTTTTTCACCTGAGAATTTAACACAAATTATTAGTAATTTAGGTATATAATTCAGGAGATATTATGAAAAAATATATATTAAAATTACTTAAAAAAGTACCTTTAACATCTATTCATAATTATTGGATGTCCCCGGATTTTATTAATAAACCTCAAAATTATTTACTTAATGACAATACAATTGAAAGAACTGAATATTTAATAAAGATTATTTCAAAATATTTTAATCATGATATTAAAATATTGGAATTAGGTTGTAATGTTGGGCGTAATCTTAATAATTTATATAAAGATAATTATTTAAATTTAACTGGGGTCGAAATTAATCCTGATGCAATTAAGTTAATGTCATAAAATTATCCAGAATGTTATAATAATATAAAAATCTACATAAGCTCGATTGAAGACATTATTAAAAAATTCAAGGATAATGAATTTGACTTAATTTTTACAATGGCAGTATTGGAACATATACATTATAAAAGTAATTGGATTTTTAATGAAATGATTAGAATTTCTAAATATATTTTAACTATTGAAGATGAATTATCAATATCAGATAGACATTTCCCTCGAAATTATAAAAAGATATTCAGTAATAATATGACACAAATTTTTTATGAAGATTGTTCTTATATAAAAGGTTTTAATAAAGGATTTAAAACAAGATTATTTAAAAAAGATAATTAATCTTTATTAGCCATAAATCTATATGCCATTATGTCATATTTGATTAAATAAATTAATAATATTTATTGAATTATTTTTTGTGCCAAACCTTTGATAAAATTTCTCAAACCGTTTGATAAGTTATCATTATGCTCACTTGATAATTTATGCTTCCGTTTATATTCACTAATACCGGAATTCATAATATCTGATAACGTTATTTTTTCTTTCGAAGCAAACATTATTTTTATCTCTACTGCCGAAGGCTTCATATAACTGATTATATTGTTGAGCTAATGCACGGTTGATTGCTGTTTGTGTTAATTCGAAATTGACTGAGAAAGAATGGTCGCCTGCATATAGAGACAAAGTTGAGATTATTATTAGTAACAAGAAAAGAATCCTTTTCATATTAAACCTCGCTGATATTAGTTGATATATTTTTTTGTAATTAGAAACTATAGCCAAAGCTAAAACCTCCAAATGGAATGAATTCTTGATTGTAATAAAAAGGAGTAAAGGCAATCCTTGCATTTATTCCACTTTCGGTTTGGAAACAATAACTAATTACACCAGTAAATATTTTGCCCTCGGCAGTTTTTTCACCCAGCTTCCCAAAATTTAGGGAAGATGAAAAAAAAGTAGCACCTAAACCGGTTTCTAAGTAATTGTCGCCTATATAAAAGCGATAGTTTATAATAAGCGGCACAGAAGTAATTAGTTTTAAATCTGAAGGAAGCAACATCATACCTCCCCTTGCGCTAATATTATTCCATATGACTCTGTCATAGTTTATGGAATATGCCCCAGCATTACCAAATACTTCAAGAAAAATATTATTTGATTTTTGCGTTTGTGCTGTGGGACTAGATGCCGAAGTAAATATAAAAACTAGTAATAATATTATTTTGATATAGTGTTTCATTGCATTTTCATTTTTGATTAGTATTTACCAATTAAAATAATTTTAAACACACCCTCTTAGAAATAACCATAAAGAGAGCTATGTCATATTTGACTCAATTTTTAGTAAGTATAACGACGTTGTTTTTAAGCCGCCGCCCAGAGCAGACGGCTAAGTTAGAACGACAAATTAAATAATTATAAAAAATATTTTCATAGCAGTAGAAACTTGAACAAGAACCTAAACACGGAACGACTAACAACAGAAACTACAAATGCCGAATGCGAAAAAAGCGGTCGGCTTGAGTTGCTTGTTATGTGCCTTTTACTAAATACTTTTATTGTATCTTTCTATCTGTTCTTTTACAAACTCAATATTTCTCACATCTCTAAATTCAAACCAACGTTTTCTATATTCATTTTCATCATCGATTATATCTTTGAAATTTCTAAATGGTTTTGAAAGACTTAATCCCAATTCTAATTTTTCTCTTAGTCTTTTATCTTCTACAGTCTCGATAAAATCTTCCATAATCCGAAAATGATTCTCTAGAATCCATTCTCTCAAACTGAAAGTATTTATCAAAGTTTTCTTCTATCTCATTTATATCTTCTTCCCACGCTTTTGTATCTGCATCAAAGTGTTGGTCTAAATCTATTATCGTTTTTATTTCATTCGTTTCTTTATGAACGTAGACTTTCATTCCAATATCCAAATCTTCTGCAATAGATTTTATTTGTTCATCTGTAAGATTCATTATACTTCTTCCTTTTCCTCCTCTTCCTCTTCAAAACTTACTCCGCAATTTTTGCAGAATTTTGCATCAGGTGCAACAGGAGTTCCACACTCTGCGCAAGTATATTGAGTTCCACTTCCTTCTGTTCCAGATATTACACCACTATATTGAAGACCATTAAGCTTTTTAAGAAGTCGAATTACTTCAGCACCAGCTTTGAATAAAATCCAAAATACTATTCCTTGAGCAATAACTCCAATTCCAAGACCAATCCAAAAACTTGAAAGACCAGTTTGTTTTATTGCTTCGTCTTGAGAAAGAACAATGCAAACAATTAAACCAATTATTGAGATAATCAGATAGAAAATTCCAACACCATCTAATTGGTTTTCAATACCAACAGTTCTTGATTGTTGTTGGTCAAACATTTTAAAATCTCCTTTATTTGTTTAGGCACATAACGAACAAGCTCACCTGCCGCTATGGAGCGCAGCGGAATAGCGGTCAGGTGCAGCTATTTGTTAGCACAAGATTCACCTGGAATGTCTCTTGAAGAATTCCCATGCTATCTCCGTAGCTTCCACATCATAACATTGCTGACCGATCAAGCGGTCTGTGATGCGGTTTTTGCGCATTTTATATTTTTGGGATGGCATGACATAGCCGCCGCCATGAACGGTATATAAATAAACAGGCGCGCCGTTTGAATCCTTCGCCTCATATTTAACCAGGCTGATCTTGCAATTGTCTTCGGTATTGATATCTGGGAAATAATATGGAGCCGACGGGTTCGGGTCAGCATTATTAGCTTGGACCCACCAATCAACAGTTTTGGCGGTGGACATCAGGGCAACCATATTCGGTCCGACTTGTCCGCCATGATAAGGAATAAGCGGGTCTTTCGTACCGTTCATGATCATGAGCGGTGTGGGCCGGGCAGGTTGCCGCATGGCGTTTGGGTCAGTCTCCGGAAAGTTTGCGATAAAGGCCGCACCTGCAGCAAACACTTCCGGCTTTTCGATCAATAATCTGTAGGTCATCATGCCGCCATTTGACGCCCCCGTAACAAATATTTGTCCCGAGTCAAGGTGGTACTCCTGAATCATTTTATCCACAAGCGCCGTGATGAAGCCAACATCATCGGCATCGGTATTTCTCGGCGATCCGGGTTTTCGAAAGTCGTTCCAGTTTTGTTTGTCACCGTTTGCATCACCGGTAGCCGGATTGGTACCATTGGGAACGATCAGCAAAAAGCCTTCCCGATTAGCCAAGTCGCGCCACGCCTGGCCACTGGCCGCTCTCTTCTGGAAGATTTTACGCATGCTTGATGTTCCGCCGTGCAACAAGACAACTGCAGGGGCGCCGGATTGTAGGTTTTCCGGAGCATAGGCGATATACCATCGCTCCCGCCCGTCATGCATCATGGAGTGTTCCTCGTAGGAGGCATTATTGTTTTGACACTCTGCAAATCGCTCGGCCCGTCTTTCCTGCCAGCGCTCACTCCTTGTTTGTGCGCATGCACTTATGGGTATTAACAAGACCACTAAAACGAGATAGATGCTCAACGATTTCAATGAATTCATTTTGTATACCCTTCGTGCTAACGGACACGCGCATAACCCGCCGCCCATAGATACAATGACGAGTAGAACGATAACCCGACCGCTTTTAGCAGACGGTTTGTAATTTGTCGAACACAAACCGGATGCTACAATTTTTGTTAGTTTAAAAACCTTGCACTACAATTTATGTTAGAATGAAAACCCAAAATATATTTTTAAAACCCGAGCAGAATGAAGCGGTCGGGTTGATGCGTTTGTTATATGCTTAATACTTGTAACCAATGCCAATACCGAACCAAGGGAAAATATCAAATATCTCTTTATCCAACAAAGGAGTAAACGCAATCTTAAAAACTAAACCACCATCAAGTGGGCAAAACCTATACCCAATAGAGGTTGCAGGGAAAAGAGTGCTTAATCCATAAGATATACCTATACCAAGTTCAATTTTATTATTATCATTTATATCAAAAAAATAATTTGACATAAGCGTCAAAAAAAGCTTTGAATTTGAATGCTTCCCAGAATTTGAATATTCAGTAATTGGCATAATGGAAACACCTATTCGTGGACTTATACTCTTTGAAATCATTCTTTCGTAATTGATTGAATAAAACACATTATTCCCACCAATTTCTAAATAAACTGTATTTTTTTTTACATTGTCAATGTTTTGTCCTAAAAGCGATTCGAAAAATACAAGAAACACAATAAAAATATTTAATATATTACTTTTCATATGATTCTCTCAGAAAAATTAATGAGTTAATAATCTTACTTGCCCAGTATCTATTATATCTATTAATTCCCAACTTGTAAATTGAATATCATAACATGGATCTCCATTTCCAATATAACTATAAACATAAATGAATTTTTTCTCTTCTCTATTTAAAAAACTATGCATATATCCATAATAACAAAACTCTGCAATTTCATCCCAATAATCTGAATCGGCATGACCTCTTTGAGCACCATAGAACCAGATACTGTTTTTCCCCAGATTTACCGCATGTCCAATTAATAAATCCATTTCACCTGTATCTTTTTCCCCAGATATCCATAAATGATTAAATTTCGATCCAAAAGCATTATTGAAGTCTGTCCACCTACTTCGTTGATCATTTGTTAACGGCCATTGATCATAACCATACCAAGTGCAATTAACAAAATCAACTATTTCATCAAACTTGGTTGTTGAGGATACCGTTGTTTCACCTATAACTACATTAGGATTTTGATTAGGGTATTTTCCTTTTATATAATTCACTAATTTACTCACCGAATCAACTGCACTGTAAGGACGGATTTGTTCCCCAAGAATATTAAAAAAGGATGGAGGTATGTGATTGGGTTCATCTGCATAATAGTATCCACATGGGCCACGTGTACCAGGTTGATCATAAGAATTTATTACAACCTGTGGAAAATGTCCATCGACAAGTGCGATTACATTATTCAGAGAATATCCATTATTTTCAGCAATAGGAATATAATCGTGGTATGTCGCAAAATGAGAGAATGCATATTTATTCTTGAGTAGATTAATAGTATTATTATTTGTCATCCAAGTAGTTTTTGGCCAAATTGCTGTAATCAAACCGGATTTATTGATATACCGATTTAATACCCAAACATCAATTTCAATAATATCACAACTGGTTGTAATTTTAGTCATAGATTTGCTTTTTGCTCGAATGTTTAGTATTACAGCAAATTTCTCTTCAGGTTTTTCAATAACAACATATGGTTTTTCATGCTCCTTTTTTAGTTTAGCTATTTTTTCCTTTTTCTCTTTATTTGAGAGACTATCGGTAGTTTGTTTTAACAATTTACTTGATTTACGTAAAGAGTTGGTAGATGAATTTGATACTTCGCTTTTTTGCTCGACTATTGACTCTTCAGTACAATAAGATAAAGTAATAGCTAATAGAAGAATGGCAAAAATAAGTGGTAAATTACTTTTTTCATAACTCCTCCGTTAAATATTTATTTGTTTTTAAATGCATATAACGGTGTGGCTTTTCACCCGTCCGCCCCGAACAGCAATGACGGATAAAAAGCAACTGCCAATAATTTTTAACAATTTTATTTAACAGAACAACCTTACTTGCAATGTTTACCTTTTTACCAAACCCGAAAATTTGAATTATACCGCAATGAAAAAGCGGTCGGGTAGAAAAGCAGGTTATGCGTTAATTAAAAGAAAGATATACATTTGCTTTGCTAGCTCCTTCACAATTATAAGTACTCCAAGTTACAACTCTTCGCTGACCAGGAAGAAGGTCATCTCCACCAACAGCATAAGTTTCATCAGTATTTACAACGTTTCCAGAATTATCGTAATATGTTATTTTTAATTTTACAAAACTAACAGGAAGTTGAGCACCATTGTAAATAGTAGCTTTACCTTCTACTCTACCAGGTGAATAAATGGAATAGTCCGATTGCCAGCTCCAAGATTCAATTATGACTTTTTCTTTAAGTTCCTCAATAAGTCGATAAACATCCATATCAGATTTATTCAATTCAGAATATTTATCGAGAGCGACATATTTGTATGAATCGATTATTTTTGAATCATCGTTAACGATAAAAATAGGATTTCTTTTTAATTCCGCTCCAAATGCATTTTTTGTTGTTCCTTCAACATAGATAAGAGTATTTTTATTATTTAATGGATCATCTTCAATTTTCGATATTTTCCAACTAGTTATTATGTAATAAGAATTTTGAGATAACATACTGAGGTAATCTTTATCAATAATTTCTGATAGGATTCTTATTTCATCGCTACTCGGATTTTCAATATTCATTATAGTGAGGAATTTATCAACATTTTTCTTTGCTTTAGATTGGAATATTGAACCAATCGAGTCGATATTTAAATCGATTACAAAAAGAATAACTGCGATTGATAAACCAATTAAAATTCCTTTTAGATTACTTTTCATTGATTACCTCACTAAATATTTAAAACACATAACGACCTTGTGCATAAGCCGCAGCCCAGAACAAGAATTTAGCTTAGAACACAACTGCCGATAATTTAAAATAATTTTGTTTAGCAGAACAACCTTGAACAAGATAGACTAAACGGAACGACTACCATTAAAATTATACAAATGCCGAGTGCGAAAACGCTGTCGGCTTGATGCACTTGTTAGGTTACATTTTATTTTATTGCTGCCTTATAAAAATTCTTTATGTTGGTTAAAAAATTTTGTGATATTTCATCTTTATCATATGTTTGGGTTCTTTTACCACCAACAATTTTTGCTTCTATCCAAGTTGCATTTTTAAGAATTTCAAAGTCTTCCAAACTAATTAATGCAAGTCCACTTTCTCTATAAGTAGAGCTATATGATTGTGAAATTGTATTCCAACTTCCAATATCATAATCGAAATCTCTATTTTCAGGTTTTAAAGAGACTCGTCCACCATCATTTGTTATAAATATTATTTCTTCTATTGGATTAAATCCCGAAGATATATCGAAATTGAAATGGTTGATATAAAAACCAATCGAAGTAATTTCATTAGTCTTTCTATCTCTAAAAATAAATGGGTCAATGTAAACACCTTTTTCATCAGCGTGAATACCGCCTTGAGATGATTTTGTAGATAAACGATTATTTTGACCAACTGTTCCGAATGGTTGGTTTGGGTCTGCAAACTTATCATCTAAAGACTTAATTACAAAAGCAGGAGCACCGCAACCAAACAAAGTAAAAATTAAAGTAATAATAGAAAAAATGTAAATGATTTTTTTCATAATAGAATTCTCCAATTGTTATATGATAAAAATAATTGTTTATTTTAGAACCAATTCATAGAATAACCTATTCCAACTTCAAATGCAGTAGGGTTAATATTTGAACCTACTAACAAGTAAAAGCTATTCAATTCATAAGGTGTAAATAAAAATATAGCACCTAAATTAAAACCAATGAATGATTTAGATTTTTCAGGTCCATCAACATAATAATTACCACCATCCCCAAGTATATAATATTTATCGAAGAAATTAACATATTGTGTCCGTTCAAAATAACTAATGCCTCCAAATGCAAATATAGAAGGTAAAATCATTTGAGTTATTCCAACTGAAATTCCTATATCATTCCATAGTTCGCCTCTTTCTGTGTCTTCAAAAGTATATTTTGCTTCATTATAATTCATTGTGCTCATATATTCATTATCAGAAGGTTTTTCTGTATCTAACTTAAATGAAACATAAAAACCAATATTATGGGAATTGAATTTTCCTCCCATTCCACCTATAGGTGCAACAGAAATATCTCCAACATATCCAAAGAATACTTTTGATATTTCTGCTGGTTCATTTTGAGCAAAAATGATATTTATACCAAACAAAGAAATCAGTAAAATTTTTCTCATTACGCTACTCCCTTTGTTATGTAACCTAACTATTAATTATACTGCACCGTTTTATTGATTAAGGAACAATATCCTGCACGGTGCTGCAGTATATCATTCCACTTGTTTCGTTTTTCTTCAAAATAAACCATATTTAAAAATAGGGCTTGCATATCTATGTTCCATAATGATTTCAGTCTAACGGACTCTTAACTCCAAGTCCTCTGTTTAAAACGTGCGTATAAATCATAGTAGTCTTAACTGATTGATGTCCTAATAGTTCTTGTATTGTTCTGATATCATATCCATTCTCGAACAAATGTGTTGCGAAAGAATGCCTGAATGTATGTGGACTACCGGTTTTTGTGATTCCAGCTTTCCTGATTGCTTCCTTTACAGCTCTTTGTATTGTGCTTTCATGAATATGACATCGTAAGATTTTTCCTGTTTCTTTATCTTTAACAAATTTATCAGCAGGAAAAGCAAATTGCCAGCCGAATTCCTTACTGGCGTTGGGGTATTTTTTATTAAGGGCATAAGGTAAAATAGTTTCGCCTCTCCCTTTTGACAAATCTGCCTTATGTCGCTTATAAACTTCATTCAAGTGTTTTTTTAGATCAGTTATTATTACCGATGGTAAAATAGTATGTCTGTCTTTTTCTCCTTTTCCATCTCTAACAATAATTTGTTTGTAATCAAAATCTATATCTTTTATTCTTAGTCTTAAAGCTTCCGACAGCCTTTAACCACTTCCATAAAGCAGAGACATTATTAATTTTGGTGTACCACTCAGGTGTTCAAAAATTTTTATGATTTCTTTTTTAGAAAAAACAACAGGTAAGTGCTTTATTCTTGTGGCGTGTTTAATAACATCTAACCATCCGACTTCTTTTTTTAGAACATTTTTATATAAATATAATATCGCCTGTAATGCCTGATTTTGCGTTGATGAAGAAACATTTTGCTCAACCGAAAGATGATTGATGAATTTTTGTATCTCTTCTTTTCCCATTTCATTCGGATGTCTTTTGTTGTGAAAAAGAATAAATCTTTTTATCCAACCTAAATATGCTTCTTCTGTCTTTTTACTATAGTGGTTAACACGCAGCTCTGTTCTTACTTGCTCAAGAAGTTTCGGTTTGTGAGTTATATTAATTGTAGGAGGTTTTTGTTTATTACTATTGTAATCTACCTGTTGCAACAGATTACCCTCTTAAAACTTCAATCAAATTAATTAATAAACAGAATTTTGTCAAGGAAATTTTATGATAATATTTGTAACACATTGACTCTAATGTAACCCAAAAGAAGTTGGGTTAAGTGTATCTGACTTATAAAATAGGTAACCAGTAGATAAAATTTAATTCCATATAAACGTTAATAAGAAGTTTGGACTAGGCGCAACTAAATTTAGTTCACTGGTTTGTCTGTATATTAATTTTTTGATAGCCGATGTTGTGCGATGGACAGAGCGCCGCTTTGGTTTTTATCTTCATTTCTTAACCTCGCCCCCTCTTTACGCCGGAGCACACAGGCGCGCGTAGGCGATAATTTCTAATATTTCCAGTCTGCATGACTTACTGGTAATTTATTCAATTCAACTTTTAATTGTCTTCAGTTTGGTAGATAAGTGTCCATATAATATAAAAACCGGTCGTTATGGTGACGTTCAAATAGATGCACCATTTCGTGAACGATGATATATTCCAAACAATGCTCGGGTTTCTTTGCTAATTCAAGGTTCAGCAAAATGCGTTTTTTCTCAATGTTACATGAACCCCACAACGTTTTCATTTGCTTAACCTACCAATCATCAACTGTTACATTCAGAATTTTCTCCCATTTTTCAATGAGCCGTGGAATTAGCTGTTTGAGTTGCTTACGATACCACTCTGTTAGGATTTCGTGTCGTCTTACTATTGGAGTGTCGGGCTTGATGTGCAACTCCATATACTTTTTGTTTTTCAAGATAACTTTCGAGGTTTTGTCAGTTTCAACAATTTTAAGTAGATAACGTTTACCTTGAAAATAATGGCTTTCGTGTTGTTTATATTCTCTTGGTGTAAGACGTTCCCTGACCTTCAAATTTTCTTTGATTTCTTTTTATCCAGCTAAGTTTTGAGATGGCAAACATGCGAATGGCATCTTCGTTCATTTGTAAAGGGGCTGCAATGCGCACTCTACCGGTTGGTGGATAAACAGACAGATGTATGTTTTTTATATCTTTGCGGATTACATCTATTTTAATATTGTTAATGGTTATCTGTTCCATATCAATACTCTGATTTTTTACTAATTCAAAAATACGATGCACTTCTTCGTCATCTTCATTTCCGTAATCCTTTAAAACTTCTGCAATAGCAATTCTAACTACTTTTGATTTCTGAAGATTGTCTCGCCAGCCGTCCTTCTTTGTTTTCAGAATTTTTTGGTTTAATTCAATCGCCAGTTCCTCGTTTCTGCCAAAATTGTCAAACAATACTCGTTTGGCTGCTGTGTCGATGTTAGTTGGGTAATCTGTTGAAGTATTTGGTTTTATGACTTTGCCTGATAAGATAATAATTTCATTCAAATACTTTTCATATTCCAAAGTGGCTTCTTTTCTCATTTTAATGAGTTCTTCTAAAAGCTCACTCATTTTTTCGTAATAAGCAGGGTTGGTTGGACTTTCTTCAATGATTACTTTCCTCAAATTGTTTTCAATGGTTTCTGCTATTGCATCGTGATTATTTTTGATGTTATCAGGCAAGTTTCCATAAGGAACATTATCCTCTTTTACCAGCATTTCCACTAAGCTAAGGTCGTCAAAATTGGTAAGTGTTCGGCTTTCTTCTGCTCCAATGTAGCTGTCAATCAAATGACGCATAGCCGGCTCGTATTGCTTCAAATCAATATAGTCGCCACTGGCTAATTGTATTTCTTTGCGAACATTTTCAAAGTGCTTTATGTTGGCTTTGATTTCCTCAATTTCTTTTTCGGTGTAACCTGCTTCCAACATTTCATCGGCTATGTTGGCATAAGCCCGAATGAGTGCAATGGTCAATTTGTAAAGGGCAACACGTCTTGGTTCGGTGTCTTTCAGTTCATCAGGATTTTCCGTATTTCTGCCGCAGAAATAATGAATGTGTTCAATCGTTCCTTTTGGTGGCTCAACGGCTTCAACCAATGCTTTGATGGCTTCCAATGCTTCGTCCAAGCGTTCTTTGCCTTTCTGTAAGCGGTTTTTCAAAAGTCCGTCAATGTCGTTTTTCTCGTAACCGCTAAACGCTTCGGAAGTGTAATCATGAAATGCTTACTCCAAACTCTTGAATAAGTCCATATAGTCAATGATGTAGCCATATTCTTTATCCTCTCCATCTAATCTATTGACACGACAAACCGCTTGAAATAATCCGTGGTCTCTCATTTTTTTTATCTATGTATAAATTAGTGGCAGGTGGGGCATCGAAACCTGTGAGCAGTTTGTTTACTACAATCAACAGTTTCATTTGTGCAGGCTCTTCTATGAATTTCTTTTTTACTTCACTTTCAAATTGTTCAACTTTTTTTATGGCTTCTTCTTCAGGTTCGTTGAAGTAATTAGCAAGCATTTTGCAGTAAATCTCAAACTGCTGTATTTTTTCGCTATAGTTGTCGCCTTCGCCTTTTATATCATTGGTGTTTGGAACAAATGAAGTAATAATGGCACATTTGGTTAATCCGGCTTGTTGAAACAACTCGTAATAACGACAAGCATTGTAAATGCTATCAGAAACCAACAGGGCATTGCCTCTGCCGTTTTGCAATCTTTCTTTGCGTTCCATATCCAGCAAAATGTCCATTACGATTTTTTCCAATCGCGATTTGCAGCTGAATACTTTTTTAATTGTTCCCCAACGCTGTTTAAGATCGGCTTTGGCATGGTCGGTCAGTCCTCTGGTTTTAAGCTCAAACCATTTGTCAATTTTTTCGTGTGAAGTGATCTTTTGCTCTACATCGCGGGCTTCGTAGCGCAAATCCAACACCACTTTGTCGGCTATGGCTTCATTGAATTTGTAGGTGTGAATGTATCTGCCAAAAACATCCAAACTGGTTTGCTTGTCGCTTTTCAATAATGGTGTTCCGGTAAAAACGATAAACAACGCAGCGGGCAAAAATTCTTTCATTGCCTTATGCAGTTTGCCCTATTGTGTTCGGTGGCATTTGTCCACTAAAACATAAATGTTACCTTTAGCTTTAAAGTCCGCAGGAATGCTGCTGCGGAGTTCCTGCAAGTATTTTTCTACATCTTCATCGGTGGCTTCTTCGCCTTTGTCTTTGCCGCCAAATTTGTGAATGAGTGAACACATCAACCAGGGTGAAGTATCATTGAGCTTTTCTAATAAATCCCTACCGCTTTTGGTGCGGTAAATATCTTCCTGAACCCCTTTGTAAACTTTTCAATCTGCTCGTTTAATTCTTCACGGTCGGTTATGATGAGCACCCGTGCATTTGGATTAAACTCGCGTATCCATTTGGTAAGCCACACCATAGTTAAACTTTTCCCTGAGCCCTGCGTATGCCATACGACGCCTGCTTTTTTATCTCCAGCCGGTTGATTCTCTACAGAGGAATGGCCATAAATCTCCGGATTATCTTTTACCATATCTAATTCTTCTGCCTTTGCCCTGAGTGTGGAGGCAACAGCTTTGTTTACTGCCCAGTATTGATGATAAGCAGCCA
>FWPU01004541.1_pt1 | contig 32134 bp, 24 predicted proteins | sample 2228361 | NCBI WGS metagenome assembly FWPU01 (sample SAMEA103939777, study PRJEB20133) | metagenome
GGCCGGCGAAGCCGCCCGAAATGCCCTACAAGACGGTGCCCCCCGCTCTCCCCTGGCAGGGGAGAGCGGGGCCGGGGGTGAGAGAGGTCCAATCGCAAAGGGCAAAGTCCGACCTGGCAGGCCCCCAGGCAGTACAAAGCGGGTGCAGGCCGCGCTAACGGCTTGTGGAGCAGATGCGAAGAGCAGCGTGGGCAGTTGCGTCTCCCGGCAAACCGAACGTGTTCTCCACCACACCCGGCAACAACGCGTACACTGAACAACCGATAGCGCGCTCGAAGTCCGCCTTGATGCGGAACGTCTCGCGCCATTTGGCGATCGTATGCTCGTTGACGCCGCCATAGCGCAGCGCCACGTCCAACATCCGTTTCTCCATCAGCACAAAGCCCTCAGCCATGGCCAGCGAGTCGCACAGGATGATCAGCCGATCATAGTCGTCCAGCTCGATCCGGGCGAGATACTCCTCGATGAAACGCTGCTCGGCAGGCGTGCAATCCCACACGCCGAAGATCCCTTCGAGGCGCCGCGCCGCGAAAGAATGCGTCAGGCAGACGCGGCCGGCATCCTCATAGCCGAGACCGGCAAGATAACGATAACCATCCAACACGTGGCGCAGCCCCGTCACCCCCTCTCGACGACCGATGTCGTGCAGCAACCCCAACACATGCGCGGCCTCCGGATCGAGAACGGGATGGCGCTCGGCGATCCGTTGGGCGGCCTGGGCCACCAGCCGCGAATGCGCCACCCACGGGCCAGGGTGACGACCGGCGGCCTCGTCCAGGAGAGCATATGCCTGATCAAGGGGAGGGATACGCATCGGGACATCTCCTTGTGTGCAGCAATCGGTCTCTATTTTACACCGACATGGCACAGCGGCGAATTCTGCCCCACCAGCTTGACGAAATCCCGCCCCCGTGATAGATATGCATGCGTGAACTCCATCACCGAAAATTCACAGACCGAGGAGTCCGTGCATGTCTCTTAATCCTGAATGGCTGCGTCGCGTCACCAACTGGCGCGACGAGCTCCCGAATCACTTCTACCGGCCGTTGGGAGCGGTTCCCCTTGGCGGCTTCGTCACCAAAGCCCAGCTGACGGCCGAGGAAGCACTCGCCCATGATTTCACGCCTATGCCGGTCGGCACGCGCTGGGGTGCCAAATGGGAATATGGCTGGTTCAAGGGCACCTTCGTCCTGCCGGCCGAGGCTGCCGGCCAGCGGATCGTCCTGCGCGCCGATCCGGGCGGCGAAAGCGCCGTGTGGGTCAACGGTCGGCTGGTCGGCGCCATGGACCGCCAGCACACCGAGATCACGCTGACGATGCACGGCGAGCCGGGCACCCGCTACGACATCTTGATCGAAGCCTACGCCGGCCATGGCCTGCGCACTGCGGGCAAAGGGCCAGTCGGCTATGGCCGCGAGAGTGTGCCCGAGCCACCGCCCACCCAGGCGGTCGTCGGCGAGACCACCTTCGGCATCTGGAACGAAGAGGTGTATCAACTGTGGCTCGACGTGGAAACCCTATTCCAGACGCGCAACCAGCTCGACCCCGACTCGCTGCGCGTGGCCGAGATAGACGCCGGCCTCAAAGACTTCACCCTGATCGCCGATCCGGAGCTACCGCCGGACGAGTTCCTGGCGACCGTCAGACAGGCCCGCGCGCGGCTCAAGCCGCTGCTGGAATGCGTCAACGGCAGCACCGCGCCGACGTTGTACGCCATCGGCCACTCGCACATTGATGTGGCCTGGCTCTGGCCGCTGCAGGAGACCGAGCGCAAAATGGCCCGCACCATCAGCACCCAACTGGCGCTGATGGAAGAGTACGACGAATTCAAGTTCATCCAGAGCCAGCCACACCTCTACTGGATGCTGCAGCGCCGTTACCCGGCGAAATATGCCGAGGTCAAGGCTGCAGTGCAGGCCGGCAAGATCATCCCCGAAGGCGGCATGTGGATCGAAGCCGACACGAACATCAGCGGCGGCGAATCGCTCATTCGGCAGTTTCTGGCCGGCAAGCGCTTCTTCAAGCAGGAATTCGGCGTGGACAACGTGTTGCTGTGGCTGCCGGACGTCTTCGGCTATTCCGGCGCGCTGCCGCAGATCATGGTCGGCTGCGGCATCAAGTACTTCGCCACGCAGAAGATCTTCTGGACCTACAACGGCGGCGATCCGTTCCCATACAACACATTCATGTGGGAAGGCATTGACGGCTCGACGGTACTGGCACATATCTTCAACGACTACAACAGTCTGACCGATCCGAACGCGCTCAGCCAACGCTGGAAGCAACGGGTGCAAAAGGACGGCATCAGCGCGATCCTGCTGGCGTTCGGCCACGGCGACGGCGGCGGCGGCCCCACCCGCAACCACCTCGAATTTCTACGCCGGGCGAAGGACCTGGAAGGGCTGCCCAGGGTGAAAATGGCATCGCCGGTCGCCTTCTTCGAGGATCAGGAGCGCCGCGGCCTGCCGCGCGAGCGTTACGTCGGCGAGCTCTACTTCCAGGCACATCGCGGCACCTACACCTCGCAGGCGAAGACCAAGCGCGGCAATCGCAAATCGGAGCTCGCGCTGCGCGAGGCCGAACTGTGGGGCGTGGCAGCGCGCGCCCTGGCCGGGTCCGCCTACACCTATCCGAGCACCGACCTCGCAGAGGCCTGGCGGACGGTGCTCCTGAACCAGTTCCACGACATTCTGCCCGGCTCCTCGATCCATCGTGTCTACGAAGAGGCCGAGGCCGGCTACGCCGAGGCAATCCGCACTGCGACGGCCGCCGCTGCCAGCGCGCGGGCGGCACTTGTTCAGCCCGGCCAGGCCATCACGGTATTCAACTCCCTCTCCTGGCCGCGCCAGGCCCTGATCCAGCTGCCGCCGGCCGCATCGGGCGCCACGGACCTGCAGGGCCGGCCCGTCCCAACGCAGGTCATCGCCGGCGAAACGTGGGCCGAAGCGCACGTCCCGGCCTGTGGCTGGACGACCCTCTCGCTGCAGGCGACAGACGACGCACCGAACACGACCGCGCAGTCGGTGCTTGCCACCGCGCGCTGCCTGGAAAACGAGCTGTTGCGACTGGAATTCAACGACCGCGGAGAGATCACCAGCATCTGGGATAAAGAGGCCGGCCGCGAGCTGGCCGCCGGACCGTGCAACAGCTTCAAGATGTACAAGGATGTGCCGGGCGCATGGGATGCCTGGGACATTGATAGCATGTACGCTGAGACGCCGGTCGAGCTGCCGGAACCGGCAACCATCGAGGTGATCACGGCCGGCCCACTGGTCGCCACGCTGCGCGTGACGCGACCGCTGCATCACTCGCTCATGACGCAGGAGATCAGCCTGCGCCGGGGTTCGCGGCGCGTGGATTTCGCGACCACCGTGGACTGGCGGGAGAGCCACAAGCTGCTCAAAGTGGCCTTCCCGGTGAACATCCACGCCAACGAGGCGATTCACGAGATCCAGTTCGGCCACATCCGCCGACCCAATCACTATTCCCGGCCCTTCGACGCCAATCGCTTCGAGGTATGCAATCATAAGTGGACGGCCCTGGCCGAAGAAAATCGCGGCTGTGCCGTGCTCAATGACTGCAAGTACGGGGTGAACGTGCTGGGCAACTCGATCAACCTGACCCTGCTCAAATCAGCCCTGGCACCCGACATGACGGCCGACAAGGGCCTGCAGACCTTCACGTACAGCTTCTATGCCTGGAACGGCAGCCTTGCCGACAGCGACGTGGTCCGTGAAGCCTACGACCTGAACGTGCCGCCGACCACCGCTGCAGGCTGCGCAGGCGAGCGCTCTCTCTTCAGCGTGGACGCGGCCAACATCGTCATCGAGACAGTCAAGCCGGCCGAAGACGGCTCGGCCGACATCGTCGTCCGCCTGTATGAGGCCAAGCGCATGGCGACCCGAACCACGCTGGCCACGACCCTGCCGGCCCAGCGCGTCCTCCAGACGAACATGCTGGAGGCTGGGGAGGCCGAATTGCCCTGGGCCGACGGCCGGACAACGCTGGATTTCCGACCGTTTGAGATCAAGACGATTCGCTTTGTGATGTAACTTCGACGGAGGCCCAGCTTGCCAATGGGCCTCCGTTGTTGTACACTCACCTCGATATCACAAAGGAGACCGGCTCATGCACAAAAAACTCTTCATTCCTGGTCCGACCGAAGTACGAGAAGAGATTCTGCAGGCGATGGCCACCCCCATGATCGGACATCGCACGACCGCCTATGCGGAGCTGCATCAGCGCTGCGAGGAGAAGGTCAAGAAGCTGCTCAGCACGCAGGCGCGCGTGTTTCTCTTCACCTCCTCCTCGACCGGCGTGATGGAAGGAGCGGTCCGCAACTGCGTTGCGAAGAAAGTCCTCCACACCCTCAATGGCGAGTTTTCCAGACGCTGGTTTGAGATCTCAAAAGCCAACGGTCTGCCGGCCGACACTCTCGAAGTGCCGCCCGGCCAGGCCATCACGCCGGAACTGGTGGATGCCAGGTTAGCCGAAGGCGGCTATGACACCCTGTGCCTCACCTACAACGAGACCTCCACCGGCATCCTCAGCCCGGTGCCGGAGATTGCCAGACTGGTGCGCGCGAAGTATCCCGACGTGTTGATCCTGGTAGACGCGGTGAGCTGCATGGCGGGCGTGCCGATCCACTTCGACGAGTGGGGGTTGGACGTGGTGCTGGCGGGCGTGCAGAAATGCTTTGCCCTGCCGCCCGGGCTGGCGGTGGCCGCGGTCAGCGCCCGCGCCCTGGAGCGCGCCAGGACCATCCCCTATCGCGGCTACTACTTCGACTTCATCGAGAACGAGAAGTTCGCGGCCCGTTTCAACACCCCGGCCACACCCAGCATCAGCCACCTGTATGCTCTGGACAAAGAGATGGACTACATGTTTGCGGAGGGCCTGGAGAATCGTTACGCCCGCCATCTGGCCATGGCCGAGCACTGCCGCGCCTGGGCCAGGAAGCACTTCGCGCTCTACGGCGACGAACGATATGCCTCGCCCACCGTCACGCACATCACCAACACCATCGGCTTCGACTTCAGCGCGCTCAACAAAGAGCTGGGCAGGCGCGGGGCCACCATCTCCGATGGCTACGGTCCCTTCAAAGGCAAGACCTTCCGCATCGGCCACATGGGCGACCTGACCCTCGCCGACGTGCAGTGGCTAACCGGACAGATTGACGAGATACTCGGTTTGTGAATCGGTTAGAGAGGGTAACCTGGTAGATTGGGAACCTGGGGATCTCCAAATGTGCCGCCGCATCCATGTCCCGTTTGCCCATCTACCGATGTGCCACTTTTACGGGAGCCAACCATGAAAGTCCTCGTTTGCGACCCCATCTCGTCGCGCTCCGTCGAGCGCATGCGCCAGGCGTGCATTCAAGTGGATGTACAAGACAAAATCACCGCCGAAGAATTGCTGCAGGTCATCGCTGACTACGATGCGATCGTAGTGCGCAGCCGCACAAAAGTGCGCAAGCCGACGATTGATGCCGCGAAGAACCTGAAGGTCATCGTGCGCGGCGGCGTGGGCGTGGACAACATTGATGTGGACTACGCCCAGGCCAAAGGCATCAAGGTGCTGAACACCCCCGGCGCCAGCACCCACTCGGTGGCCGAGCTGACCATCGCCTACCTGTTCGCGCTGGCCCGACCCATCGTCCAGGCCACCATCTCGATGCGCGATGGCCTGTGGGAAAAGTCGAGATTCGAGGGGATCGAACTTCAGGGGAAGGTGCTGGGCATCATCGGCATGGGACGAATCGGCACGGCGGTGGCGATGCGCGCAGCCGCCCTGGGCATGATCGTGCTGGGCTACGACAATCGCACCATCGGCCCGGCGCCCTACATTCAGATGGTCACCCTGGATGAGTTGCTGGCAAAATCCGACTTCATCACGCTGCACCTGCCGCTCACTCCGGAATCACGGCACATGATCAATGCAGAGACGATCGCCAGGATGAAGGACAAGGTACGGATCGTGGACTGCGCCCGCGGGGGCGTGATAGATGAGGATGCGCTCTACGAGGCGATCCGTTCGGGCAAAGTGGCCGGTGCTGCCCTGGATGTCTTCGAGAACGAACCGTTGACCGACCGCAAGCTGTTCGAACTGCCACAGGTGATCGGCTCGCCGCACATCGGCGCCAGCACCCATGAGGCTACGGCCCGCATCGGCGACGAAGTGGCCGAGATCCTGATCTCCATGAACCGGGACGGCTGCTGAGGCTGCCCGGCGATAGATCGTCCGGGCTGCCGAGCGACGCCCCGTCCCACCAGGGAGGCTTTGCACTCAACAGGGCCGAATGTGCCGATCCAGCCCGGTTCATTCACCGGCCGCGGCTCACGAGTGCTCCGTATTGGACCCCTCTCACCCTCGGCCCCGCTCTCTCCTGGCAGGGGAGAGCGGGGGGCACCTTCTTAAGGATATTGAGGGCGGCTTCGCCATCCGCAATATCCCTCCGGAATTCGTCCCACCCCCTGTCAGGGGGCGGGGATGGGAGTGGGGGCCAGACGCCGCATACTGGTAAAATCTGGCCTCACGAAGCACGAGCACGGCCAACGATGGTCGTGCGGGCTGAAAATCGTCGCCAGACGTGCTCCTGCTGTCGCAGGACTTCGCAGGCACCTGAGAGGATGCCTGGCACATAGACACGAGACATGTTCATAGCACGTTGTGTGCTAACTGACACATGGGCAACAGATCAGATACTTCACGGTGACGTGATGGGCACCTGCGCAAAAGGACCGAGTGGAACATGAGCATGGTATTTCCCGGCTTTCAGATCCCGCAGATATTGCTGCCCCGTCCCGGCATAGATCTGCACAAATGGGCGGTCATCGCATGCGACCAGTTTACCTCCGAGCCGGAATACTGGCAGGAAGTCGCCGCGCTCGTCGGTGACGCGCCCTCCACCTACCACATGATCCTGCCGGAGGCCTACCTGGAAACCCCGGAAGAGACGCGACGCATCCAATCCATTCGCCAGACCATGCACGACTACCTGGCTCAGGAACTCTTTGTCGCTCACAAGGGCCTCGTTCTAGTCGAGCGGAGCGCGGCCGGCCGGACCCGCCATGGCATCATGCTGGCGCTCGACCTGGAGCATTACGACTACAATCGGGGCGCAACCAGCCTGATCCGCGCCACCGAGGGCACGATCCTGGAGCGCATTCCCCCGCGCGTGCGCATCCGCGCCGGCGCGCCGCTGGAGCTGCCGCACATCCTGGTGCTGATTGACGACCCTGAGTGCACGGTGATCGAACCGCTGGCAGCCGCCGCACATCGCCTGCCCGTGCTCTACGATTTCGACCTGATGCTGGACAGCGGCCATCTCACCGGCCGGCTCGTCCAGGATCGGCATCTGGAAGAGCAAGCTGTAGCCGCCCTGGGCCGCCTGGCCGACCCGGCCGTTTTTGCCGCGCGCTACGGCCTGGACGAAAGCGCCGGCCGTGCGCCGCTGCTCTTCGCCATCGGCGACGGCAACCACTCGCTGGCCACCGCCAAGACGATCTGGGAACAGATCAAAGCACAGGTGGGGATGGCTCATCCGACGCGCTACGCGCTCGTCGAGGTCGAAAACATCCACGATCCGGGCCTCATCTTCGAACCGATCCACCGCGTCCTGTTTGCCGCCCGGCCCGACACTCTCGCCGCGCTGCTCGATTTCTATCGCGATCGTTGCCGTCTGGTGCCGTGCGCCAACGCTTACGCCATGCGCGATCTGATCGAGCGCGAGCAACGGCCCGAACACACCTTCGGCATCATCACAGCTGACGGCTTCAACGTGGCCTACGTCGCCCGACCACCCGCTAACCTGCCTGTGGGCACACTCCAAACCTTCTTGGACGCCTGGGGCAAACAAGGGGGCTACACTCGCATTGACTACGTCCACGGCCACGACGTCGTCGAGCGCCTGGCCGCGCAGCCCGGCAATATCGGCTTTTACCTGCCGGCTATCGCCAAAGATAACTTCTTCAAGACGGTCATCGTGGACGGCGCACTCCCGCGCAAAACCTTCTCCATGGGCGAAGCGAAGGAGAAGCGTTTCTACATGGAAGCCAGAAGGATTGCCTGACATGGGAATTGCAACCCATCTTCCCCGTTACCCATTGGCCTTCCTGCCGACGCCGCTGCATCCACTGCCCAGACTGGCCGCCAGTCTGCAGCTCTCGGCTGCCGGCCTACAGCTCTGGATCAAACGCGACGACCAGACCGGCCTGGCTGCTGGCGGCAACAAGACGCGCAAGCTCGAATTCCTCGTCGCAGACGCGCTGGCCCAGGGCTGCGACACCCTGATCACCACCGGCGCCGTCCAGTCGAACCATTGTCGGCAGACCGCCGCCGCCGCGGCGAAGGCGGGGCTGGCGTGCGCGTTGGTGCTCGGCGGCCAACCGCCCGCCGAGCCGAACGGCAATCTGCTGCTCGACCTCCTCTTCGGCGCCGGGCTGCACTGGACGACGCGCGAGAACCGGCTCAACCGCCTGCGCGAGCTGGCCGACGAGCTGCGCGCGGCCGGCCGGCGCCCCTACTTCATCACCTACGGCGGTTCCGACCCGGTGGGCGCGTGCGGCTATGCGCTGGCGCTGGCAGAGCTGCGCGAACAGACGACGGCGCTCGGCATCGAGCCCGACCTGATCGTAGTTCCCTCCAGCTCCGGCGGCACGCAGGCCGGCCTGGTCGCAGGCGCGTGGGCGCTCGGCTGGGACGTGCCGATCCTCGGCATCAGCATTGATGCGCCAGAAGCGGAATTGCAGGAGATGGTCGCCGGGCTGGCCAGCCAGACCGCCGCTCGCCTGGGCAAGCCGCACACCTTCGCGCCGGCAGATATCCTGGTCAGCGCCGACTACCTGGGCGGCGGCTACGGCGTGGTGGGCGATCTGGAGCGCCAGGCGATCCGCCTGCTGGCGCGCACCGAGGGGATCCTGCTCGATCCGGTGTACACGGGGCGGGCGTTCGGCGGGCTCATGGATCTGCTGCAGCGCCCTGAGGGGTTTGCGAAACACTTCCAGGCTGGCCCGCGCACGATCCTCTTCTGGCACACCGGCGGCAGCCCGGCATTGTTCGCCTATGCGCCAGAACTCGTTTGACAGGAGGCCGCGATGGCCGAAAAAGAACTCGGTTATGTCGAGCTGGAATGGCGCTGCCCCAGTTGCGGCAACCGCAATCCGGGCAGCGCCAAGAAGTGCACCCAGTGCGGCGCGCCGCTCACCGAGCAGATCCAGTTCGAGCAGGCGCCGCAGGAGCAGCTGATCACCGAACCAGAGAAGCTGGCGCGGGCCACAGCCGGCCCCGACATCCAATGCGCCTACTGTGGCACGGCCAACCCGGCGACCGCGCAAAAATGCAAGCAGTGTGGCGCCGATCTGAGCGAAGGCAAAGCACGCGCGGCCGGTCGCGTTCTGGGCGGCTTTCGCGATCAGCCCGCGGGGACGCTCCGCTGTCCTGCCTGTGGCACGGAGAATCCGGCCACCGCGCTCAAATGCAGCAAATGTGGCGCGGCCCTGGCGCAACCGGCGCCCTCCCAGGCCGCTCCTGTCGTGACCGGGCGCAAATTCCCCGTCGCCATCCTGCTCGCCATCGTGCTCGGCCTCTGTGCGCTGATCGGTGCCGTCACGCTCCTCTCGACCCGCACCACCGATCTGATCGGCGAGGTGCGCGAGCTCACCTGGCGTCGCGCCATTGCCATCGAAGCCCTGACGCCGGTGACTCGACAGGCCTGGCGCAACGAAGTGCCTGCCAACGCAGCAATCGGCCAGTGCACGCGCAAAGTGCACCATACCCAGCCCGACCCGGCGCCAGGCGCCAAAGAGGTCTGCGGCACCCCCTACACGGTAGACCAGGGCAGCGGCTTCGGCAAAGTCGTGCAGCAGTGCGTCTATGAAGTGTATGCCGACTGGTGCGACTACCAGGCACTGGAATGGCGCGTGATCAATACGGTCGTCGCCCAGGGGACCGACCTCAATCCGCTCTGGCCCGAGCTGAACCTGGTCAAAGACCAACGCGCCGGCAACCGACAGGAAGAATACCGGGTGATCTTCCTCGCCAATGACAAGACTTACACCTTCACGACCTCCGATGGCGGGGAGTTTGTCCGTTTCCAGCCCGGCTCTCGCTGGAAGCTGAAGGTCAATACCTTCGGCGCGGTGACCGGCGTCGAGCCACTGGCCGCGCCATGAGATTCGGTGCCCACTGCTTCATCTTCACTGACTCATGGACCGACGATCGGCTCCCCATCCTGGACATGGCCGCCGAGCTGGGGTTGGACTGCTTCGAGATCGCCGTCGGCGACGACGTCCATTTCACCCCATCCCTGACGCGACGCCGCGCCGAAGCGCTCGGCCTGACCCTGATCGTCAGCCCGGGCGGCCAGTGGCCCGCTGAATGCGACCTATCGTCCGATGACCCCGCCGAGCGCGCGGCCGGATTGCGCTGGCACAAGCGGCAGATTGACCTGGCTGCCGAGTTGGGTGCGGTGGCCTATACCGGAGCGCTCTATGGGCACCCCGGCACGGTCAAACGTCGCGTGCCGCCGGCCGACGAATATCCCCGCACGGCCGCCGGACTGGCGCGGCTGGCCGAATACGCAGCCCGCCGCGATGTGCAGGTTGCCATCGAGCCGATGAGCCATTTCCGCACCCATCTGGTCAACACGGCCGATCAGGCCATGCGCCTGCTCGCGCTGGCCAGCCACCCGAACCTGTACGTCCTGCTCGACACCTACCACATGATCACCGAGGTACGCGACTACGGCCGGGCAATCCGCACTGTCGGCAGCAAGTTGTGGGGCCTGCACGCATGCGAGAACGATCGCGGCGTGCCGGGCGGCGGACTGGTGCCGTGGCCGAATGTCTTCATGGCACTGCGCGAGATCGGCTTCGCCGGCTACGTGCTGATGGAAGCCTACAACTCAAGCCTGGGCGATTTCGCCGTGCGCCGCGGCATGTTTCACAACGTATGCCCGGACGGTACCGCTTTCGTACGACAGGGGCTGGCTTTTCTGCGCCATGTCCTCTGAACGCGACGGCATCGAGGCGCGCTTCCCGGCCGCCCGCGCGGTGGGTCGAAACGGGATGAATCCCGCGGCACATGGCCCATTTTCAGAAAAGCAACTTCAAATATGACACATACCCCGCCGATCCCCCCGAAAAGGAAGACCGCCTACTTTCAGCCGACCCGATTATTGATATTTTACACATGAGAATTTGACTAAAATCACCAGTTGAGATATGATCTGAGACGTTGCCGGGCGCCGGTAGTCCAACGGACAGACGCTCTGGACAGGGCCGAAAGGGCAGAGTGAAGGACGCCATGATCGCCAAGCAGCTCAACAGCAGCCCAGCCGGGGAGGTGCTCATGATCCTGCAGCGGCGGGGTGCCTCGACCATCAAAGAGCTGGAGGATGCGCTGGGCGTGACCGCTACGGCGGTGCGTCAGCAGCTTGCCAGCCTGCTCGCCGAGGGCTACATCGAAGCGCAGGTTGCGCGTGCGGGTCGCGGCCGGCCTCGCCATGTGTACTCGTTGACGCCCAAAGGCCGCGCTCTTTTCCCGCGCCACTACGATGAATTCACCAACACCCTGCTGCGGGAGATCCTGGTGAGCGAAGGGCCGGAGAAGGTGCAGGAATTGCTGGGGCGTTTGAGCCGACGCATGGCCGAACAGTACGAACGCCAGCTCAGCGGCCTGCCGCCGGGCGAGCGTGCCGCCAGGCTATCCGAGCTGCTCAACGCGAAGGGCATCCTGACCGAGATCACATTCGAGCCAGATGCCATCTTCGTCCATGAGTACACCTGCCCGTACTACGAACTGGCGCTCGAGAACCGGGCGATCTGCGACATGGAAGAGGAAATGCTGGCCCATGCGGTCAAACAGCCGGTCGAGCTGGTGAAATGCACTCTGGACGGACACCATGGATGCCAGTTCAAGATCGAGACGAACGCATCGTCATCATCCAAGCCAAATTGATTAGAGGAGAGTCAAAAACATGCCTGCTGAGCTAGTGATCAAAGATCTGCACGTCTCCGTCGAGGGCAAAGCCATTCTGCGGGGAGTCAACCTGACCGTGCGCCAGGGCGAAGTCCATGCGCTCATGGGGCCAAACGGATCAGGCAAGAGCACGCTGGCCTACACGATCGCCGGTCACCCGCACTACGAGGTCACCGGCGGCGACATCCTGCTGAACGGCGAGAGCATCCTATCGTTGGCGCCCGACGAGCGCGCCAAAGCCGGCCTTTTCCTGGCCTTCCAATATCCGACCGCGATTCCGGGCGTCAGCATGGCTAACTTCCTGCGCCAGGCAGTGAGCGCCGTGCGCGGCTACACCGAAAAGGCCAAGCAGGCCGTGGCCGAGGGCGGCAGCGCCAAGCCGATCGGCTCCGAATTGATGCCGATGCGCGAATTCCGCCGCGAACTGACCGAGAAAATGGAAAAGTTGCATATTGACCCGTCGTTCGCCCGGCGCTATCTGAACGATGGCTTCTCCGGCGGCGAGAAGAAGCGCGCCGAGATCCTGCAGATGGCGATGCTCGAGCCGAAGATCGCCGTGCTGGACGAGACCGACTCAGGCCTCGACATTGATGCGCTACGGGTCGTGGCAGAAGGCGTCAACAGCCTGCTCGGCCCTGACCTGGGCGTGTTGCTCATCACCCACTATCAGCGACTGCTGAACTACATCAAGCCGGATTTCGTGCACGTCTTCTACAACGGCCAGATCGTCCAGTCGGGCGGGCCTGATCTGGCGCTGGAGCTGGAGGCGAAGGGTTACAGCTGGGTGCGCGAACTGTTCGGCGAGCCGATGCCAGGGCAAGAGACAGCGTGAACCGCGATGCGTGCAGAGTGAACAGACGACAGGAGTGAACTATGCCTGCCACAGATACCGACCGCCAGGCGCTTGCCGAGGTCAAGAGCGAATACAAATACGGCTGGAGCCAGCCAGAAAACTACGTCTTCAAGGCGCGCAAAGGGCTGGATCACGAGATCATTGATCAGATCAGCGTGATGAAGGGAGAGCCGGAGTGGATGCGCAAGCTGCGCCATGACGCGCTCGACATCTTCTTCTCGAAGCCCATTCCCACCTGGGGTGCCGACCTGAGCGCCATTGATTACCAGGACATCTACTACTACATCAAACCGGTGGAAGCTCAGGGCCGCAGTTGGGAGGACCTGCCAGCCGACATCAAGGAGACGTTCGACCGCCTGGGCATCCCCGAAGCTGAACGGAAGTTCCTGGCCGGCGCTGGCGCGCAGTACGAGAGCGAGGCGGTGTATCACTCCCTGAAACAGGAGTGGGAGCGCCAGGGTGTCATCTTCGTGGACAGCGATACCGGCCTGCGCGAACATCCGGAGATCTACAAGGAATACTTCGGCACCGTGGTGCCCGCCACCGACAACGTCTTCGCGGCCCTGAACACGGCTGCCTGGTCGGGCGGCTCGTTCGTCTACGTGCCGAAGGGCGTGCACCTCGACATCCCGCTGCAGGCCTACTTCCGCATCAACGCGCAGAGCATGGGACAATTCGAGCGCACCCTAATCATCGTGGACGAGGGTGCCAGCGTGCATTATGTCGAAGGCTGCACTGCGCCCGTCTACTCCACTGACTCGCTGCACAGCGGCGTGATCGAGATCATCGTGCGGAAAAACGCGCGCTGCCGTTACACGACCATCCAGAACTGGTCCACCAACGTGTATAACCTGGTGACACAGCGCGCGCTGGTGTACGAGGGCGGCACCATGGAATGGGTGGACGCCAACCTGGGCTCGAAGATCACCATGAAATATCCGTCGGTCTACATGCTCGGCCCCAACGCGCGCGGCCAGATCCTCTCGATGGCATTCGCCGGGCCGGGCCAACACCTGGACACAGGCGGCAAGCTGGTGCACGCTGCGCCCAATACTTCGAGCCAGCTCATCTCCAAGTCCATCAGCAAGGGCGGCGGTCGCGCCTCCTATCGCGGCCTGCTGAAGGTCGCCAAAGGCGCACACGGCGCCAAAGCGAACGTCGTCTGCGATGCGCTGCTCCTGGACGAACGAAGCCGCTCCGACACCTATCCGTACATCGAAATTGACGAAGACGACGTCACCATCGGCCATGAAGCGTCAGTCAGCAAGATCGGCGAAGAGCAGCTCTTCTACCTGATGAGCCGCGGCCTCTCCGAGGACGAGGCCAGCGCCATGATCGTCTCCGGCTTCATCGAGCCGATGGTCAAAGAGCTGCCCATGGAATACGCCGTCGAAATGAACCGGCTGATCCAGCTGCAGATGGAAGGATCTATTGGATAAAGCGGAGATCGAACATGACAGTTCAAACCCTGACAACGCCTGTGGCGGCACTTGCTGGCCGCAAAGAAGAACCCACCTGGATGCTCGATCTGCGCACGCGGGCCTGGCGCTTCTTCGAGGAGATTCCCTGGCCCACCGGCAACGAAGAGACCTGGCGCCGCACGAAGTTGACCGGCTTCCATCTGGAGGACTACGCGCCGCTGACCGGTGCGGACACGTCGGCCGGTCTGCACGAAGAGACGGCCAAAGCGCTCGCTGAAGTGGCCAGTATCGGCAGTCTGGCCGTAGAAGACGGCCTCACCCGTGTGCGCGAGCTCGATCCGGCACTGGCCCGCCGCGGGGTGATCTTCTGCGATCTGGACACTGCGGTGCGGGAACATCCCGACCTGGTACAAAAATACTTCGGCAGCGTCGTGGCTGTGGACGAGAACAAATTCAGCGCGCTGAACTATGCCTTGTGGAACAGCGGCACCTTCGTCTACGTGCCGCGCAACGTGATCGTGGATCAGCCGCTGCAGGCCGTGATCCGCCAGAGTGCGGGCAAATCGGCCGGTTACCATCACACGATCGTCGTTGCCGAGGAAGGCGCAGCGATCACGCTAGTCGAAGACTTCCTGGCTGCGGATGATGGCATGACCGACAGCGCCGTGGAATTGATTGCCGGCCCCAACAGTCAGCTGCACTATCTGCATCTGCAGAACCTGGCGACCACGGCGTGGAACTTCTCCACCCAGCGCATGCGGCTGGAGCGAGACGCCACCCTGCGCTACTTCATCGGCTCGTGGGGCAGCCGGCTGAGCAAAAACTGGATCAACATGGAGCTGTTGGGTGCGGGCAGCAACGGCGAGCTGCTGGGGCTCTATTTCCCCGGCGGGCGCCAGCACCTCGATCACCACACCAATCAGCTGCACAAATCGTCGCATGCGACCAGCGACCTGCTCTTCAAGGGCGCCTTGAAAGATCGGGCGCGCGCGGTCTACCAGGGCTACATCAAAGTGTACCCCGGTGCGCAGAAGACCAATGCTTACCAGGCAAACCGCAACCTGATGCTGAGCAAGCAGGCGCGTGCCGACAGCATCCCGGGCCTGGAGATCGAGGCCGACGACGTGCGCTGCACGCACGGCGCCACCGCTGGCCAGATCCCCGATGAGTACATCTTCTACCTGATGGCGCGCGGCATAGATCGCAACAATGCCGAACGCATGATCGTCCAGGGCTTCTTCGAGGAGGTCCTCAACCGCATCCCCGTCGAGGGCGTGCGCAATAAGCTGGAAACGGAGATCGCACGCAAGCTGGGATTGTGAATCGTTAGCTCAGCAAGGGGGGAGGCGACAGGAGGAGCACAGTGACCGACAAGGGCTACGTTCATCCCGAAAAAGTGGTGACCACAGCCTGGGTGGCCGAGCATTTGGCCGACCCAGGCGTCCGCATCGTCGAATCGAACGAGGACGTTCTGCTCTACGAGCGCGGGCATATTCCGGGCGCGGTACACATTGACTGGGTCGCCGACCTGAACGACCCGATCACCCGGGACTACTTGAACCGAGAGCAGTTCGAGAAGCTCATGTCGCGGCACGGCATCGCCAACGACACCTTCGTGGTATTCTACGGCGATAAGAACAACTGGTGGGCCTGCTACGCCCTGTGGGTTTTCGAGCTGTTCGGCCACACCAACACGGCCATCATGGATGGTGGCCGACTGAAATGGGAACAAGAAGGCCGCCCCATGACGCGCGAGGTGCCGTCCTATCCGCCGACAAGCTACACCGCGCCGGATCGCGCCGACTACAAGATCCGGGCCTTCCGGGATGATGTGCTGGCCCACATCCGGGCCGGCCGGCCACTGGTAGACGTGCGCAGCCCCGGTGAATACACCGGCAAGCTCTATCACATGGAAGGCTATCCGCAGGAAGGCGCGCTGCGCGCCGGCCACATCAAGGGCGCGGTCAACGTGCCGTGGGCCCGGGCCGCCAACCCGGCCGATGGTACCTTCAAGACGGCCGCAGAGCTGCGCGCCATCTACGAGGAGGAGCAGGGGCTGAAGCCCACCGACAACGTCATCGCCTACTGTCGCATCGGCGAGCGATCGAGCCATACCTGGTTTGTGCTCAAATACCTGCTCGGCTACCCCAACGTCCGCAACTACGACGGTAGCTGGACGGAATGGGGCAATCTGGTCGGCGTGCCGATCGAGCGCTGACAGCCGACTGTGCGCGGCGCGTGATGGGCGGATAGAGTCGCGCCCGTCACGCGCAACCGCTTTGGAGACGCCTGATCGTATCACGGCTCCCCCTCTGTCTTGCAACCCTCTCCCTTCAGCGGTATACTTTGGGGCAAAAGGAGTGCCCTGGTGGATCGCCAAGCGAAGATTGACTTCATCCTGGATCACTATGAAAACCCGCGGCATCATGGGCTGCTGCCCGATGCCACTGTGGTGCAAAAAGGCGGCAATCCCGGCTGCGGCGACGTCGTTACATTCTATTTGAAGGTGGACAATGGCCGGATCAGCGACATAGGATTCGAGGGCGATGGCTGTACCATCAGCATGGCCGCCGCCTCCATGGTCGCCGAAATGTTCGCCGGCAAGGCCCTGGCCGAGGTCGAAGCCACCTCGCCCGACGCCATCCTCGACCTGCTGGGCCGCGAGATCGCCGGCACCCGGCTGAAGTGTGCGACATTGGGCCTGAATACGGTCAAAGACGCAGTGCGGACGTTGCAGCACCAGAGATATGAATGAAAAACCAGGAATTTATCAGCAAAGAGGTGCGGTCGTGTCCATAGCAACTATGACCCGATCTACCGAACCGCAGCCCTCCGGCCTCGATGTCGAGGCGATTCGGGCCGATTTCCCGATCCTGCAGCGCCGCGTGCATGGCCTGCCACTCGTCTATCTAGACAACGCGGCTACCTCGCAGAAGCCGCGCAGCGTGCTCGACGCGCTGATGCGCTACTACGAGGAGACCAATGCCAACGTCCATCGCGGGGTCCACACCCTGAGCGAGGAGGCCACCGCCCAGTACGAGGCCGCGCGCGCCAGAGTTGCCAGATTCATCGGCTCCTGTTGCCCGAAGGAAATCATCTGGACGCGCAACGCCAGCGAGGCAATGAACTTGCTGGCGCAAAGCTGGGGCCGTGCCAATCTAAAGCGCGGCGATCGCGTCCTCCTGACCGAGATGGAACACCACTCGAACATCGTGCCATGGCAGATCCTCTCCGCCGAATTGGGCTTCGAGATTGCCTATCTGCGCGTCGCGGATGACGGCACGCTGATCCTGGACGATCTGCCGAAGCTGCTCGATGGCCGCACGAAGCTGTTCAGCTTCACCTACATGTCGAACGTCCTCGGCACGATCAATCCGGTGATCGAGCTGACGCAGGCCGCGCATCGGGCCGGCGCGCTGGTACATCTCGACGCCTGCCAGGCGGTGCCGCATATGCCCGTGAACGTGACCGAGCTGGATGTAGATTTCATGTCCTTCTCCGGCCATAAAATGCTCGGCCCGACCGGCATCGGCGCGCTCTGGGGCCGCCGCGAGCTGCTGAACGCCATGCCGCCGTGGATGGGTGGCGGCGACATGATCCGCGAGGTACATCTGACCGGCTTCAAGCCCAACGAGCTGCCGTGGAAGTTCGAGGCCGGCACCCCTGCCATCGCTCAGGCCATCGGCCTCGGCGCGGCGGTGGACTACCTGGAGCGAATCGGTATGGCCGCCATCCATCGAGCCGAGCGCGAGCTCACCGCCTATGCGATGGAGCGCCTGGCCGAGGTGGAAGGCCTGCGCATCCTGGGCCCATCGGCAGCGCAGCGCGGAGGACTGGTCAGTTTCGTGCTGGGCGACATCCATCCCCACGACATTGCAGCCGTGTTGGACAACATGGGCATCGCCATTCGCGCCGGCCACCATTGCGCCCAGCCGCTGCACGAACGCTACCGCATTCCGGCCAGCGCTCGCGCCAGCTTTTACCTGTACAACACCCGGGAGGAGGTAGATCTGCTGGTGAAGGCGCTGCACAAAGTGTTGGAGATGTTCAATTTCTGACGCGCGTCCGGCCCGCTGAAGGCGCCGACGCACGATAGAGGGCACGCATCATGGATTTGTACGCCGAAGAGATTCTCGATCACTACAAACACCCGCGCCATTTCGGCCACCTCGATCACCCGACGGTCACCTATCACGATCGCAATCCACTCTGCGGCGACGAGATCACGCTCGAGCTCCAGATCGCGGACGGCAAGGTGACCGATGTCGCCTTCACCGGGCACGGCTGCGCCATCAGCCGCGCCGCCGCCTCGATGATGTCCGACGAGATCATCGGCAAGTCGCTGGACGAACTGAAGACCTGGAACAAGGAGAACATCCTGGACCTGCTCGGCATCGAAGTCGGGCCGGTACGCATCAAATGCGCTCTGTTGCCGCTGAAGGCGCTGAAGGCAGCGGTCTGGGGCATGGGAGAGGAAGATGAGTAAGTTCGTCAAAGTGGCCACCGTGGACGAGATCCCGGCCAACAGCAAAAAGACCGTCGAGGTAGACGGCGTCGAGATCGTCGTAGTCAACGTAGATGGTGCATTCTACGCCCTCGAAGACGTGTGCACCCACGACGGCGGCCCCCTCGGCGAGGGCCGGCTGGAAGGCTGCCAGCTTGTCTGCCCGCGCCATGGCGCGCGCTTCGATGTGCGCACCGGCGCCGCCCTCACCATGCCGGCAGTCGAGCCGGCGCCGACATACGCCGTGCGCGTCGAGGGCAACGCGATCCTGATCGAATCATTCTGATCTGTATCCAGGAGCCGATCATGCCTGCTGCAACTGTCGAAGGTGTCCTTGAGGTGATTCGCCAAAACGTCCACGACCCGGAGATCGGTCTCAACATCGTGGACCTGGGCCTGATCTACAACATTGACGTCAAAGACGGCAAAGTCGTAGATATCGAGATGACTCTGACCAGCCCCGGCTGTCCCGTCGGCCCCCAGATCATCCAGGGCGTGCAGACCTACGTCAACCGCGCCTTTCCCGATCTGGAGGCCATCAACATCCACATCGTCTGGTCGCCCCTGTGGAACCCCGACATGATGAGCCAGGCCGCCAAAGACCAGCTCGGGTTCTTCTGATCTGCGTCCGCCATCATGTCCACATTGTATCTGGGCACTCAGGGGTTCACCTATCCCTCGTGGGTCGGATCGTTTTACCCGGTCGGCACGCCAACAACGGCCTTCCTGGAGTACTACGCCCGCCACTTCGATACAGTCGAGCTCGACACGACCTTCTATGCGACGCCTCGTTTGAACACCATTCTGGGCTGGCGCCAACGCACGCCGGCCGGTTTTTGCTTTGCGGCGAAATTCCCACAGACGATCACGCATGAGAAGGCGCTGGTGCATTGCGCGGCCGACGCGGTGGCTTTCGTCGAGGCCATGCAGGGCCTGGAGCAAAAGCTGGGCCCATTGCTCTTGCAGATGCCGCCCAACTGGGGTGCGTCCGGCTTCGACGATCTGGCTGCCTTCCTGGCGCAGCTCCCGACCGGCCCGCGTTACGTGCTGGAGATACGCCACAAGTCATGGCTCACCCGGGAGACTTTGCCGCGGCTTCTCGATTTGCTACGCGGCCACAGAGTGGCCCTGTGCCTGGTACAACACGCCTGGATGCCGCGGCTGGACATTGTGACCGCCCCTTTCGTGTATATCCGTTGGCTGGGCCGCCGCGAGGACATCCCGGACGATGACTTCTCGCACGTGCGCATCAACCGGGATGCCCAGCTCGATGCCTGGGCCGCCCAGATCAAAGGCTACTTGCGGGCCGGATTGACCGTTTACGGCTATTTCAACAATCATTATCAGGGGCACTCGCCGGCATCCGTGCGCTCGCTCCAGCTGCGCCTGACACCGGAGCAGTCCACTCCGCCCTGAAAATGGGCCCTGTACCGCGGGATTATGATCTTTAACAGATTAATCCGGATATGGGCCCACCTGGCTTGCGGCGGCTCGACGCCGCTCTGGCTTGCGGCGGCTCGACGCCGCTCTGGCTTGCGCAACGACCGCAAAGCGGCGCTGTAGCGCCGCAATCCAAATTGGTCTGCGGGGCGAATTCCGGAGAGGTCCAATGAAAATGGGACTGTGAAAAATGGGACTGTGCGCTGGCCGGCCTATGAACAACTGAAACGACCGTCACGCGACAACATCACAATCATCGCACACACTGCAGCGCAAAGGAGGACACCTCATGGCCACCGCCGCCGCTCGTGCTCGCGGCCATAGCGAATACTGGAGCAGCTTTCTCGGCGCCGACCTCGGCCTGATTGACCCCGACGTGGACGCCATCATCGGCCTGGAGGAAGAACGTCAGGCCCGCAAGCTCATCCTAATCCCGTCCGAATCCATGGCGCCCCTGGCCGTCCGCCAGGCGCTGGGTTCCGTCTTCAACAACGTCTACGCTGAGGGCTACCCGCCCCTGCGCATGACGCGCGATGATGAGGAAGCCATCCTCGACTTCGCTCACCAGCTCGCCTACTACCGTCGCTATGGCGACCGCCGTTTCTACAAAGGCGTAGATTATGTCCACTTCATCGAGACGCTGGCCCAGCGCCGCGCGGCCATGCTCTTCGCCACCGAACGCGTCTCCGCCAAAGATATTTATGTCAACGTACAGCCCCTCTCCGGCGCGGCCGCCAACCTGGCCGTCTACGATGCCCTCGTCGAGGCAGGCGACACCGTCATGGGCATGGATCTGTACCAGGGCGGCCATCTGACCCATGGCAGCGCGTTCAATTTCTCGGGCAAACGCTACCGTGTTGTCAGCTACGGCGTCAGCAAGACGACCGGCCGGCTCGACTATGACGAGATCCGTGACCTGGCCCGCAAGCACCGGCCGAAGATGATCATCGCCGGCTTCACCTCCTACACATGGGCGCCCGACTGGGAGGCGTTCGCCGAGATCGCACACGAGGTCGGTGCCCGACTGCTGGCCGACATCAGCCATCCGGCCGGCATGGCGGCCGCCGGTGCCTTCCCCAACCCCATCGGCTATGCCGATGTGATCACCTGTACCACACACAAGACGCTCTGCGGCCCGCGCGGCGCGATCATCATGACCGCCGACGAGGAGCTGGCGCAACGCATTGACATGGCAGTCTTCCCCGGCGAGCAGGGCGGCCCGCACCCACAGAAATTCGCGGCCATGGCCGTGGCGTTCAAGATCGCGGCCTCCGAGCCGTTCAAGCGCATGATGTGGCGGATCAAGGCCAATGCTGCGGCACTGGCCGCCGGCCTGACCCGCCGGGGCCTGGGCCTGGCCTATGGCGGCACCGACACCCATTTCTGCGTGCTGGACCTGAACAGCGTCCACCCGCGGGCCCCACAGGTCGCCGCGTCGGCCCTCACCGCGGCGAGCGCGGGGAGAGCGCCCCTGCGCGGGGAACCGGCCGTCCGCATCCTCGATCTGGCCGGCATCGTCGCCAACAAGAACACCATCCCCGGCGACACCCAGACCGGGCTCGCGATGGGCATCCGCCTGGGCACGCCCTGGCTCACGCAGCGCGGCTTTACCGAGGCCGAGATGGATCAGATCGCCGGGCTGATCCACAGGATAGTCACCAACATCCGCCCCTTCTCCTACCAGGGCCTGACCGGCGAGCTGCCGCGCGGCAAGATCGAGCTGGAGATCCTGGCCGAAGTGCAGGCCGAGGTGGCGGCCCTGGCTGCTCGCGGCGCGGCCGAGACCGAGGATCGCGGCACCGGCTATCCGCACTTCCCGGACAGCGCCGCCACCACGCGACCGATCGTTGTGGCGGTGGCTGCCACAACACCCCAATCGCCGGCCGAACCGTCTCCTGCGACCACCTGGCTCCTGGATGTCAGCCGGTGCGGCCTGTTGATGATCTCCGGCGAACGCGCCGAGGCCGGCCTGCAGCAGATCGTGACCAACGACATCATGGCCCTTGCGCCGGGCACGGCCGGCGCCGGCTTCATCCTCGACCCCGACGGCCGCGTGATGGACGATGTCTTCGTCATGCGCCTGCCCGCAGCCGACGGCCCGGCCGCATTCCTGCTGCGCACCCAGCCCGAAAATCATGCCCGCGTCAAAGCCTGGCTGCGCGGCCTGAGCGACGGCTACATCCTGTTCGACCGGTCGGATCTCCTTGCCAAAGTCGAAGGGCCGTTCGTCGTCGAAGATCTGGCCGAGGCCGGCCATGCCGAGGCATGCACCGCGCTCGCGCTGCATGGCCCCGCCGCAGCCGACCTCGCAGCCGCGCTGAAGGGCGTGTCCGGCATCCAGACTTTCACGACAGACAGACACGTCGAACTCGTCGTCCCGAACGGCCAGCTGCAGACCGTCCGCGAGCTACTGCTGGCTGCCGGCGCGACACCGGCCGACCAGGCGACGCTGGACGCCCTGCGCCGTCAGGCCGGCCTGCCCACTTACGCCGCCGATGCCGAGCGGCCGACCGGCGCCGCGTTGGTCACGGCTGCACCGCAACGTTTTGAGCTGGGCAAACCGTATTTCGTCGGCCAACAGGCCGTGGCTGTTGCGCGCACCCGGTCTGCCCTGCCGGAATTCACCTGGGCCGAGCCGAAGGACGCCGCGCTCAAGCGCACCCCGCTCTATGCCTGGCATCGGGCGCACACACGTCACATCGTCCCCTTCGCGGGCTGGGAGATGCCCGTCTGGTACACCGGCGTGCTGGATGAGCACAACGCCGTCCGTCGGGCCGCCGGCCTGTTCGACGTGGCCCACATGGGGGTTTTTGAGGTACGCGGCCCGCATGCGGTCGAATTCCTTGACCTGGTCTGCACCAACTACGTGCGCTGGTACGCGCCGGGCGAGAGCTTCTACTCCTATCTCCTCGACCCTGACGGCAAGGTCATTGACGACCTGCTGGTCTATCGCCGCGCCCGCGACCTGTTCCTCCTGGTCGTGAACGCGGCCAACGCCGACAAGGACTGGGCATGGCTCAACGCAGTGAACCGCGGCGAAGCCTTGCTGGATCGCGAGCGGCCCGGCCTGCGCGTGCTGCGGCCGGCGATCCTGCGCAATCTGAAAGACCCTGCGGCCGGCCCCGACATGCGCGTGGACCTGGCACTTCAAGGGCCGGCCAGCCTGTCCATCCTGCAGAGCCTGGCCGGCGACAGCCGTCTGGCCGATCGGCTGGGCCGTGTGCGCAAGGCCGGTCTGATCGAATGCGAGCTGGCAGGCTTCGACCTGATCATCGCGCGCACCGGTTACACTGGCGAGGAGGTCGGCTACGAGCTCTTCGTGCACCCCGAACGCGCCGTCGCATTCTGGGAGACCCTGCTGGCGGCCGGGAAACCGTTCGGCCTGCAGCCGGCTGGCCTGGCCGCGCGCGACAGCACCCGCACCGAGGCCGGTCTGCCGCTCTACGGCCACGAGCTGGCCGGACCATTCGACATCTCGCCGGCCGGCGCCGGCTTTCCGGGCTATGTCAAACTCCACAAGCCCTACTTCATCGGCCGCCGCGCCTGCATCGAGCGCGAGAAGACGCGCGACATGCAGATCGTCCGCTTCCGCATGAATGAACGCGGGGTGCGCATGCCCAAGACCGGCGATCCGGTCATCAGCAAGAAGGGGCAGGCCATCGGCTGGGTGACCAGCGCGGCCGTGGATGTGGACGGGATCATCGTGGGGCTGGCCTATGTGGGCAGTCGCTACGCCCGGCCAGGAGAGGAGATCGGCATCTTCGCGTTGCCGCCGAAGCCGCTGATCGAGCGGCCCAACAAGGCCGACCTTGCGCCCGGCGATCGGGTCAGCGTGCCGGATAGCGCCACGCTGCTGCCGCGCTTCCCCGATCGGGCAGAGCGCGCGCACTGGCGCGGGAACCCGGTCGGCCAGATCGCAACGCCCCCGGCCGCTGCCGAGTGAGCCGCAGCCGGTCATGCCACCGATGGCATCGCGGGGCTGGCGGCCGAGAGAGCCGACCACCAGGCCCTTTTCCGCCCCGGGGCAGGGGCAGAAAAGGGGCCTGCATCGTGACCTGCGCACGGTTTTGTCTCTCCAGATGACCTGAAGTAAAATGCGCTCGCCAGGATAAGATCGCCGGAGCATGATCCGGTGCCGCAACTTCGCGCGCCTCTCCGGCGTCTACATGATCGGAAATCGTCTCTGCACTGAATATCGGACGGCCAGGAAAGAGAGATGCCGGAACAGCCCATCGCCGCGGAAACCTCTCGGAAGCCCCGAGGCCCCAGTACGCGACTGCCCTATCTGCCCGCCCTGGACGGTTTGCGCGCGCTGGCCGTGCTTGCCGTCCTCTTTTACCATGCCAGCCTCCGCTGGATGCCGGGCGGCTTTCTCGGCGTGGAGATCTTCTTCACGATCAGCGGCTACCTGATCGCTTCCCTCCTCTTGTCGGAATGGCGGGAAACGGGCCGGGTGGTGCTGAAGAATTTCTGGCTACGTCGCGCCCGTCGCCTCCTGCCGGCGCTCTTTGCCGTCATCGTCGGCGTGCTGGCCTATGCAGTGATCTTCCTGCCCGAAGAGGTCGCCAGCCTGCGCAGCGACGCGCTGGCTGCTTTCGGCTATTCCACCAACTGGTACCTGATCTTCAGCAACAAATCGTACTTCGAGACGGTCGGTCGGCCCTCCATGCTGCGCCACCTCTGGTCGCTGGCCGTGGAGGAACAATTCTACGTTCTTTGGCCTCTGGCATTTGTATTCGCCATGCGGCACTGGCGCGAACGCTCGGTGCTGACCGGCGTGATCGTCGTGGCGCTGGCTTCGGCCATCCTGATGGGTGTGCTCTATCAGCCGGATGTGGACCCCTCGCGCGTCTACTACGGTACCGACACGCGCGCCGCGGGCATCCTGATCGGCGTGGCGCTGGCGTTTGTGTGGTCGCCCGGCCGCAGCGATGGCATTGGTGCCAGACTGCCGCTGAGCCTCATCGGTTTCGCCGCACTGGCTTTGCTCGGTTTCTTCTGTGCCTGGATGACCGAATTCGCGCCGTTCCTCTATCGTGGCGGCTTCACGCTGGTCGGACTGAGCACCGCGATCTTGATCGCGGCCTCGGTGCATCGCAAAGGACGCGCGCTGGAAACCGTTCTCGGCTGTTCGGTGCTGCGTTGGATCGGGCTGCGCTCCTACGGCATCTATCTCTGGCACTGGCCCGTCTTCATGCTCACCCGGCCGCAACTCGACATCGCACTCGACGGCCTGCCCCTGTTGGCGCTGCGCTTCGGCCTCACCCTAATCCTGGCCGAGATCTCCTATCGGATCGTGGAAACGCCAATCCGCTCCGGTGCCATCGAACGCGCGTGGAGGACGCTGCAGAACGCCCAGGGCCGGCAACGCCGCTGGTTGGTCTTCCGCTGGGCCAGCGCGAGCAGCGTGGTCCTCACGTTTTCGATCATCCTCGGTGCCTGCGTGATGCGCGCCCAGCCGCCCCCTCCGCCTGCCTATCTCATCGCCGACGCAGCCCCAGCACAGTCTGAACCGAGCGCAACGGCCACCGACCGGCCGACTGCGACTGTGGCGGCGAGCGAGAGCACGCCGACCGCCGAACCGGCCGCGACGGCGACCGCCCAGCCCGTGCTGGAACCCCTCGCGCTTCCGGCAACGGCCAGTCCGCCCCCGGATCAGGGCACAGAAGCTGTCACGGCGACGCCGGAAAGCACTGCTACCGCGACCGCTCAGGTCAGTGTCGCGGCCACGCCGGCCGACGCGCCGCCCCGCGTCACGCCCGAAGATGATAGGCCGGAACGCCTCTCCGGCGCCCGACGGCCGACAGCCGCCATCACGACGCCGGTGGCCACCGCCGTCGTGAGCCCCACGACAACGCCGCCGCTCTTGTTCTCCTCCATCACCGTCTCGATCACCGCGCTGGGCGATTCGGTGATGCAGGGCGCCAGGCGCACGCTCTCCGAAGCATTCTTGCAGATCGAGGTAGACGCGGAGATGGGACGCCAGGTCTACCGGCCGCCGGTAGATCAGCTGGTGGCGCACCTGCAAGAAAAAGTGGCGAGCGGCCAGCTCGGCGAGGTGGTAGTGCTGCACCTGGGCAACAACGGCGCGTATCCGCGCGAGAGCTTCGACAGGATCCTGGAAACCCTGGCCGACAGACGGCTGGTGATCGTCTTCAATGTGCGCGTGCCACGAGCATGGGAGGATAACAACAATCGGGTTATCGCGGAGGGCGTAAAGCGCTATCCGAACGCGGTGCTGGTGGACTGGTACGCGCTCACCGCCAAGCGGCCGGAGCTGTTCTGGAACGACGGCCATCACCTGCGGCCGGAAGGCGCGCGTTACTATGCCGGGCTGATCGCCGAAGCCATCGAAGCGAACCGGGAGCGGTTGACGCAACCGTGAAGTCTGGCCGGCCCTGGGGCCGTCGGGCCTGCGCTATTGGCCCTGAGCGGCCTGGCTCGCCGCATCGAGGATCAGCAGCGCCGAAAGATCGGCCAGCGGGCCGATGAACTGGATTGCAGTCGCGGTGGTGTAGTCGTTCACGCCGCCTTCGACCAGGTGAAGGCCGTCGGGCTGCAATCCCCGGCCCGGCACCGTCTCGGCCAACAGATCAAAATCCCACAGCGGGATGCGGTACTCGGCCGCCAGCCGCCGGATCATCCGGTTGATGGTGTTCTCCGGTCCTTCGTAGTGATCTGGCTTCGTCCCCACGATGGGCACCACCCCCTGAGCAATACACGTCTCGAAGATGCGCCGCATCGCTGGCTCGAACTGCCCTGGCGTCAGGCTGTCGTTGGCACCCAGCCGGATGAGCGCGAAACTGGCATTCGTGATGCGCAGCTCGCAATGCAGCGGCCCCTCGCCGGGCAAACAAGACGCCGAATCCGCCTGCGCCGGATCGAGCTGATCCCAGCTGTGCATGCCCTTGCGCACGGCCAGGCTCTCGCGCGCGAAGAAACCGGCGAAGCGGGTGATCGTGCGCTGGAGCAGGGCGAAATTGCCGAGCCGATAGTTCCCCCAATCGAAATGAGCGAGAAAGATCGGCCAGAGCATCGTGCTGTCGCCGACTTTGGCGAAGGCGCGCGGATTGCGGCCCAACGCCTGGCCGCGCGCGTAGATCTGTCGCACGTTCGCGCGCACCTCATCCGGCAGCACGATGACCATTTCCAGGGGCAGGCCGTTCAGAAGTGGCGGCAGACCGCCGTCCGGCAGGGGCGTCACGGTAGGCAAGACCGCCAGCCGCCGCGGCGCGTTTGCCGGCGTCGCCGCAACAAGGCCGGCCCGCGAGGGAGTCGGCGCGCCGATCAACGGGACGCCGGTCAAGACGGCCTCGCTGGTGGCCCTGGCAGCAGCCGCCTGGGTCGCCCTGGCGTTCGTCTGGGCCTGTTTGTCCGGCGCGGAGGTCGCAGAAGCCATCGGGGTGGACTGACCGCGCGCGGCCCATGGGCTGACGCCAAATACGCCGAATACCTGTATCAGCAGGAGAAGGCCGGCGATCACCGCACCACCTATCAGAAGCTTATACCGCATCAATCGTCCTCATGCAAAGTGTCGAAGTAGATCGGATTCGAGACCAGTGCGGGCAGCCGCGGTAGCCCGGCCGCAAAAGTGCGCAGGACTTCGACCCGTGCGAATCCCGGCTCGGCCATCGTGTAAGTGGTCCGAAAATCACCGTCCGCCTTCGCCTCGTGCAGGGGCACAACAGCCTGTGGCGTGACGATCTGCAACACATCTCCGGCCCGCAGACCAGTAAGCTCGATCTGAAGTTGACGGACGCGCGAAAATGGCACACTGTCTCCCAGGATCGCCTCGTCGGCGTGCATATCCAGGATCGGCCCATCCGGGGCATAGACAATGTAGGCATGTCCGGCACGCAGTGCAGCGAGGATATCCGACGCAGCTGCCGACCGCGCGTAGACGCAGGTTGTCGGTCCACCGGGGAAACGATACAGCTCGCTGCGATGGAAATCACTGCCACCACAGGCGGGGATCTTGCGGCCAGCGACCAGGAGACTGTGCCACCAAGCGATCGCGCGCAGATTGGCGGCATGCATCGGCCCGTTCCATACCTCGATACAGTCATAGGACAGCGTCTGTGCATCAAACAGGAAGGGGCAAAGCGGGTCCAACGGATGGCAGAGGGTGATCAGAGCGCCGCGTGCGCAGGCTGTAGCAAACCGTGCGGCCACTTCCTCGGTCGTATTGGCCGCAAAGCAGCCATCGAAGGGCTGATCCACGCCCGTGAAGTTGGCATGCCCCCTGAAATGCGTCCACTCCACGCCGGGGATCAACGTCAGGCCGGGGATGTGCGGTAATGCAGCAGAACGTACCATCTGGTTGTGATCGGTGATCGCCAGAAAATCCAGGCCGTGCCGCAGGGCATGCTCCCCGAGTTCGGGCACGGTGAGGACGCCGTCTGAGGCCAGCGTGTGGACGTGCAGGTCGCCCTTCAACAGGCGCCGCTGTTTGGCCGTAAAGGCTAACTCATAGGTAACTGTGACACCTTCTGGCGCGACTTTGTACGCGCCCAGCAGGATGCGCCATTCGCCGGGAACCAGCCGACAGGGCTGGTAGCCGGGCGTCGCCCGCGTCTCGCTGACCTGGATGGTGGTCTTATTCGAGCCGGACGCGCCGACTTGTGTGCCGTCCGGCGCAATCAACCCCAAATCAATGATATTGATCTCGCGACGGACACTGAACGCGGCCTGCGCCGTCTCAGACTCTGCGCTGTCGTAGCGAGCATAGCGATAGGTAAGCGTGAGCAGCTCCACATCAGGCGGCATCGTGAAGGGCACGGTGAGATACAGGCCCTCCTGCTCATGGCTCACGAAGTACTCGATGTGCAATGACGTGCTGATGAGAAATCTCCTTTCGCTGCAATCTCTAACCCGAAACCAGGACGCGGACGAGCGCGGATGAACGCGGATGGCTACATTTTCATCTCTGCCCGTGTCGTATATGACATGGACGCTGTCCCGGACATGGGCATCGCCGCATTCACTGCCGGGCACTCGCCGAGAGTCTGGCACGTGCGCAGCGCGCATTGTTGCCGGCCACCTACTTGATGAGCGCCATCGCCCATCGCATGAGCAGGTTGCGCGGCTGCAGACCGATCAGGATGTGGATTGCCCGGCCGCGCCAGGCGGGGCCGGCAGGCCGAACGTCGGCCAGGGAGCGGATGCGCAGCGCCTGTCGGCCATCCGCAGCCGTCCAACCCGCTGGCAACCGGCAAGAGACGAACGCCGTGCGCTGGCCGGGCAGATCGAAAAAATTGTCGCTGAAGACGACATCGGCACCGGCCAGGGCCAGCATCACGAAACGCGCCAGGGCCCGGCTCCGCACCGCGATGACCATCTCGTCGTCCGATGTGCCCGCCATCACCTCGGCAGTCAGCCCTGGATCGGGCAGCCGCAGGTCGCGCTCCGCGGCGAACAGGGCGATCTGGCGGCCGATCTGGCTTTCTCCCTGCCACAGCTCGGCGACGAAAACCAGGTTGCGCCGGTCTCGCTCCCGCAGCCGGCCGGCGAAGTCGAAGCGACGCAGCGGAGCCGCAGTCAGCGGGGCAGCGGCGGCCGGCTCCTCGCCGCCTTCGACGACCTCGCCGGCGAACGTCTCCAACGACCAGCGCAAGACGCCGCGCCAGGAGTGGCGGGTCTCGTTCGACAAACACGCCGTAACCCGATGGCCGACTACTTCCAGCGACAGCGCCACGGCCGCATTGAAGCGTCGGGCCGCGTAGTGGAGCGCTTTCCAGCGGCCGAAATAGTCCAGGGATGACCAGGAAAGAGCCGGCCAGCAGTCGTTGAGCTGCCAGTAGAGCGCGCCCATACAACGCGGCCGATTGCGCCGCCACTGCTCCACGCCGATGCGAACCCCCTCGGCCTGGACGATCTGCGTCAGGTAAACCAGGTCGGCGAAATCGCTCGGCACCGGAAAACGGTCGGTCAAATAGTACAGCATCTTGTCGTTGCCGCCCGGCGAGCGCTGATGGTGCCGCAGCGTGGGCGAGTGCAGATGGCGGTCGGGAGCCCCGGCGAACGCAGCCACCGTCTCCAGAGGCGGCAGCGATTCCAGGCCGAATTCGCTGCAAAAGCGCGTGGGGCGAGAGCGAAAATGCTCAGGAGGCTGCAAGCCATGCCAGACATTCCAGAGATGCGTATCGCCGTGCGAATCCGCGTTCGGGGTAGCTCCGACTTGCGTCAGGAAGCCGCCGGATGACGGCGAGCCGGGCCAGTATGGGCGGTCGCCGTCTTCGGCCTGCACCCAGCCTGGCAGCAGGCGGGTGAAGAAATCGGCATGGGCGGCGGCCAGGCGGCCAACTGCGGGCTGGCGGATGCGGAAGACGGGCCACATGACCTCGATCTCGTTGTTGCCGCACCAGAGGGCCAGACAGGCATGGTGGCGCAGGCGCCGCACGGTCTGCGCGACCTCGGCGCGCACGTTCTCCACGAACTCCGGATCATCGAGCGGATAAACTGCGCAGGCAAACATGAAATCCTGCCAGACCAGAATGCCGCGGCGATCGCACAGATCGTAGAAGGTGTCGCTCTCGTAATAGCCGCCGCCCCACACCCGCAGCATGTTCATGTTCGCCGCTGCGACACTGCCGATCAGCCTGTCCAGCCGTTCGGCTGAGACGCGCGTCGGGAACGCATCGGCGGGGATCCAGTTCGCGCCGCGGGCAAAAATGGGAACGCCGTTGACCGCAAACGTGAAACTCTGGCCCCAGGCATCGGGTTCACGGCGCAGTTCGACCGTGCGCAGGCCGATGGTGTAGGAAGCCGAGTCAATCAAGTCGGCGGCCGGCACCGGCGACCGCAGGTCCGGCCGGACCACGACTTCGACTTTGTACAGTGGCTGTTCGCCGTACCCGGCCGGCCACCAGAGTTGAGGATCGGGGACAGGAATGCGTGCTGTCACCGAAGCGCCAGCAGGGAACGCGATGGTCTGGCCGACCACCTCGGCCGTGGGCGAAAACACGGTGATCATCACCCGACAGGGCAGATCGGAAATCCGCTCCAGCGTGACCGTGGCCTCGATCTCGACCTGGCCGGCCCGATGATGCTGACGCAAACGCACGTCGGCCAGCCGGGCCACCGACGCGGCCTCAAGATAGATATCCCGCCAGATACCGCAGGTTGGCAACACCGGCCCCCAATCCCAGCCGAAGTGGTACTGGGCCTTGCGCAGATACGCCGCGCCGCGGTTCATCGCGGCGGGCAGAGGCCGTTCGGCGTATCGCCGTCGCGTCCAGGCTGTCGGCGAGCGGAAGACGATGGTCAACGTGTTGGCGCCCTCGACGAGCCACGGCTTGACCTCCCAGCGGTAGGTGCGGAACATGTTGTCGGCTGTGCCGAGCGGATGGCCGTTCAAAGTCAGTTCGGCGAGGGTATCCAGCCCGGTGCAGACCAGCGTCACCCGCTCCTGAGCCAGCAGGTCGGCGGTGACGATGAATTCACGGCGATATTCCCAGTCCTGTTCGGCCACCCAGCCCACAGCCGTCTCGTTCATGCCCACAAACGGATCGGGGATGCGGCCGGCAGCCAGCAGGTCGGTATAGACCTCGCCGGGCACGCTCGCCGGCAGCCACTCCTCGCGGCCAATCTGCCGGAAGCGCCAGGGTCCGCTCAGGGAGAGCACGATCATGGGCGTCTGCTCCCACGACAGATGGTGCCGGTGCACCTGTGTTCACAACCGCAACAGGGCCAAACAATCTGATTCATGAGGCCATCATACACCATCCTGCGCTTTCGCGCCATTTGTGGGCTGCTCAGAAGATGGGCCGTGTGCTGTGGGACTCATCCCGCTTCGGCCCGCCACGCGGGGTGGCAGGATGCACGTTAAGCATTTATTCCGGTAGATGGGCGAGTCGCTGCCGCCCGCACGACCATGGATGGTCATGTTCGTGCTTCGTCAGGCTAGATTTTACAGTGTGCGGCGTCTGACCCCCACCT
>FWPU01004545.1_pt1 | contig 32103 bp, 21 predicted proteins | sample 2228361 | NCBI WGS metagenome assembly FWPU01 (sample SAMEA103939777, study PRJEB20133) | metagenome
ATGGATCGGGACGGCGCCACACGCTCCTGACCAGACAGCAGGATGGCACGGGCGCGCGGGAAGCGCCGCGCGCTGATCTGAAGATGATTGGACACCTAAAGTTGGTATAACAACCGCGAAGGCGACGCTCATCGCTCATGTTCCAGATCGCCGCTGATGCGCAGCTTCCCTCAATGGGCGGGGATAGGGAACAGGATACGAACGAGCATTGCGAGCGCGTTCGCGCCCGCGCGATGACAGGCATCCCGGCAACAAGGCGCGCGCCTGCCACCCAGTTATGTCATTGCGAGCCGCGCGCAGCGCGGCGTAGCAATCCCCTTGGTACAATACGCCTGCCCCCACTTTTGCGCGATATCTCGTCGTAGGGTTAGATGGATTGTTCGCTGGAAAGCGTCGAACGATCCGCTTGACGCTGTGGGCCTGACAGCGCTGCGCCAATCTGTCGCGCCAGCGTTTCGGCGCTGGTAAAGCCAGGTTTCACCCGTCGCACGCTGCCATTCGCGTCAAGCACAACGGTCGTCGCCACAGTCAGAATCCCAAGCTGGGCGACCAGGTGCGGATAGTCGTGCGCCGATAGGGTTCGGATTGTGACCTGGTCGCCAAGCGCAGCCGCAAGCTGTTTCAGGGCAGGGGCCTGGCGCGCGCGGCATTCGACGCAGCCGGGTGATGAGAAGGCGACGATGGCCGGCCTGTTGGGGGGAATGATGTCGGCGAAGAGATGTGAGCTGGCAAGCGATCGCGCTCTTCTGGACTGCCAGAGATGAAAGGTCAGCCAGACGACGCAGATGCCGGCTGCCAGGCCAACAAGAATGAGTATGCGCTCAATCATGGCAGTGCTCCGCGTCACAGCGTTATTTCAGCGCACCCAGGCGGCGCAGTTGAAAGAAGATGAAGCAGCCGGCGAGAAGCCAAAGATCAGATTCACCGCTGCCAGGATCACGACCAGCAGCGCCAGACTCCAGCCAATGATCGTTGCTCCTGCAATGAAAGCGATGGTAGCCAGAATCAAGACTGCTGCGCCCATACCCTGCGCAAACCGATGTGGCGCGGAATCTTCGGGGTGAAGATCCGGTCGCAAGAGACCGGCCGGACGCAGCAGGTCGCGATACAGACGTTGAAAGAGCGCCAGTGATGGCGAGATGACGCCGAGCGTCATCACGGCGGCCACGATGCCAACCAGCCATGGCTGATCGATGACAAAGGCTGTGACGATGATCAGGATGATGATGGCCTGATTGACCCGCAACGCGGTGCGGTCGACCTGGGGAACGGGAGAGAGTGGTTCAGCAGACATTCTTCACTTCCTCGCGTGACATTTCAAGATACCTGTTCTAATCTTAGATAATTTGGTCGATTTTGTCAAGATTGACCTGCGCTGCCGTGGGCAAGATGAGGAATGAGGGTTCGATCAGAGCAGTAATGTGGTTCATATACGTTTCTATTCTGTCCTTCCGCCATGGGCCTGATCGCTCTTTCTGCGCGGTGGGCTGCTGCCGCTGAAGCGGGGCGCTTCCTCCCACCGCTCAAACCGGTGGGAGGAAGCGCCGAAAGGCGCGCATCTGTGAACGTATATGAGGCAGTCTTGTGCTATTCGAGAGCGGCCCAATCCGCATATCTGGTCTGGGAATTGCAGCGTGCCTGCGGCGCGTCTCTCGTATTGTTGTGGCATTCACAAATCGCGTGGGGAATGTAAAGTGACAGTTGCGTTATGGGTTAAAATACAAAGCGACGAAGTTTATCACTTCGTCGCCAACTCTGGTAGCGGCGGCAGGATTCGAACCTGCGACCTTCGGGTTATGAGCCCGACGAGCTGCCACTGCTCCACGCCGCGTCACCGCATATTAGTATAGCAAGCAAGGATTGTGATGTCAAGAGCTATCTCGCTGCAATCTGTTGCAATGACCGATGAGCCAGCTCATGAGCTGGAAGCGATCAGAACGTTGTTTCGCGAGTATGCCGCCAGCCTGCCAATCGATCTGGGGTATCAAGGATTCGCCGCCGAGCTTGCCATGCTCCCTGGCCCGTATACCCCGCCGCGCGGACGATTGCTGCTGGCGCAGGTCAATGGTGAAGCCGCTGGTTGTGTAGCGCTGCGCCCATTGACCGAGTCGATTTGTGAGATGAAGCGCCTCTACGTGCGACCGCCATTTCGTCAGCTTGGCCTGGGCCGCCGGCTGGTGAGCCGGATCCTATCTGAAGCTGCAACGATTGGCTACACCGTGATGCGCCTCGATACGCTCGCTTCGATGCAACCTGCCATTCGTCTGTACGAGTCGTTCGGGTTCCGGCGCTGCGCTCCGTATTATGCTACGCCGATTGCTGAAACGGTCTTCATGGAGCGCATTCTCTCCGATGAGGGATAGAGGCGAACTCCGGTTCGCCTCTACGGTTTCATCGCGCGTCGCCAGGGTTTTGCGCAGGGCTAGCGCACCGAACGATACCCGCCGGGCACGCCGCGTGGAGAAAGCACCAACTGCCAGAGCTGGCTGGCGCGGGCCATAAAACTACCGGCGCTCATCAGCAGATAGAGACGCCACATTCGGTAGAAGCGCTCATCGTACCGTTCTGCCAGGCGCGGCCAGGCTTGCTCGAAGTTGGCATGCCACGCTTTGAGGGTTCTGACATAATCTGGGCCAAAGTTATGCCAGTCTTCCAGCACGAACAGTCCTTCAAAAGCAGCGGTAAGCAGGCGCGGTGAAGGCAACATCGAGTTGGGGAAGATGTAGCGTTCGATCCAGGCATCGCGCCCTTGATAGGCGACATTAGAGCCAATCGTGTGCAAGAGCAACAGGCCATCGTCGGCCAGGCAGCGACGGGCAACCTGCATAAACGCGCGATAGTTGCGATACCCGACGTGCTCGAACATCCCGACCGAGATGATTCGGTCGAAGACGCCTTTGATCTGTCGATAATCGGCCAGTGTGATCTGAACCGGCAAACCGCGACAACGCGCGCTGGCCCACTCTGCCTGTTCACGCGAGACGGTAATGCCAACTACGTAAACGCCGTAGCGTTCAGCCAGATACTGAGCAGTTCCTCCCCAACCGCAGCCGATATCGAGCACTCGCATACCGGGCTGGAGATCGAGCTTGCGCGCGATCAGATCGAGTTTGGCTTCTTGCGCCTCGTCAAGCGTGCGCGCGCCGCCGCTCCAGTATGCGCAACTGTAGATCATGCGCCGATCGAGCATGGCCGCGTACAGGTCGTTCCCAATGTCATAATGGCGCTGACCGATCACAAAGGCGCCCCGACCGCGCTGGCGATTGATCAGGCGACTATCGAACCAGAGCGGCACGTTGATCAGCCAGCCGACACGGGCCGGGATTTGGATCTGCAACAGACGGCAGATAAATTGATCGATCGCATCGCAATCCCACCAGCCGTCCATGTAGGCTTCGCCCAGGCCAAGGGAACCGTGGAGCAAGCAACGCAGATAGAGCCGTTCGTCGTGTACCTGCACGTCCCATGGTTGGGAGCCTTGCACAGTTATCCCGGCTCTGGTCAGGAATTGAGTTATGTATGCGCGGGCATAGTGGTGTAAAGGGTTACGGATGGAATGTGGCGCGCGGGGCATCGTAGGCGACGGCGCAAGTTCACGAGTGTCCATATCGTCCTCCTTGCATCGTGTTACGGCGAGCGCTGTTTGCGAGCATCACAACCTTACTTGCCGCTTATTTACGGTGATGTATGACTTCATCACTTGTCACGCATAACTGAGCGCGGTATACTGCTTGCAAAGAAAACGATTGCACATGTGCAGGTTTACTATTATGAAACAACACGAAGTTCGTTCACATCTCCCGCATCAACTCATTCACGATGTGTACGTCCTCCTTGATGACGGGGATCGGCGAGCGCTGGCGCCAAGCAAACTGACTCCGCTCGAGTTCAATTTGTTGCTGCAACTCGATTTCGAGCGCGGCCAGCGGCTGACCGATGTTGGAGCCAAACTCCTCTGTGTCAAGAGCACGATTACCCGGCTGGTTGATCGCCTTGAGCGTGATGGGTTGGTGCGACGCAATCCCGATCCCGACGACCGGCGGGCGCAGCGCCTGATCCTCACCCAGCGCGGGGCGATGGTGCGCGCCGAAGCGTTGGCCATGCACAATGCGGCGGTCGAACGCCGCATGGCCTTGCTCAGCGAAGAAGAGCAAGAGCAACTGACGCGCCTGCTGCTGAAATTGCGCGAGGGATTGGCGGCGGATCTGGCAGCACAACAGGCCATTGACGAGGAAGCATAGCTCAACCTCCGGGATAGCGCATCGTTGCCTGCAGTCGTACGGTATCTATTATGGTACCAGTTTTTGACTGCAAGGCAAGCAGATGAACCTCATCAGACTGGCGCTTGGCTGGCTGTCCGGAATCGCGCTGGCGGGCGTTCTTGTGTTGCCGCTGCCGTGGTTGCTGGTCGCTGCTGGCATAACCGCAGCGCTGATCGCCATTGATCGCAGCCGTCAGCGCTGGTTATCGCTCACCGCACTCTGTTTCGCATTGGGCGGAATTCGTTATCACGTTTCCCTGCCGCTGATCGGTCCGCACCATGTTGAGCGCTGGGCTGGCGCCGACGAGATGACCCTCATCGGTACGGTGGCTGAAGAGCCGCGTCGCGATGATGTGGGCCAGCAGATCGTGCTGGCGGTGACCCGCGCTCGGCTGACTGATCGGTGGCAACCTGCGGAGGGGCGGGTTCTGATTCGGTTGCCGCCGTATCCGCCAATGTTTCCCGGCGATCGATTGCAGGTGATTGGTCAGCTTAGCCGACCACGCGCGGCGCAACGGGCCGGCGAGTTTGACTATCGGGCGTATCTCGCCCGGCGCGACATCTTTGTGTTGATCAACCATCCGAAATCGTTCCAGCGCCTGGAAGGCAACGAGTTCAGTTTCGGTCTGTCACTGATCAGCCAGTTTCGCGAACATTGTCGGCGGGTCGTGTTACGGCTTTTACCCGAACCGCAGGCGGCGCTAGCGATCGGCATTTTGCTTGGCATTCAGGCCGGCTTGCCGGAACAGGCGCAGGCGGCTTTTTCAATCACCGGAACCTCTCATATTCTGGTCGTCTCAGGCTGGAACTTTAGCATTGCGGCGGCGGCGCTGGCCGCGCTGGCCACACTGCTCCGGTTGCCGCCCTGGCCGGCTTTCTGGGTGAGTCTGGCCGTCATGTGGATCTATGCCGGGTTTACCGGCGCCTCGGCAGCCGTTGTGCGCGCGGCGATGATGGCCAGTCTGGCTTTGCTGGCCCGCACCGCCGAGCGTCAGAGTGAACCGTGGCGGCTGTTACTGGCCGCATGCTGGTTGCTGACACTGGTCAATCCCCAGTCGCTCTGGGATCTGGGGTTCCAGTTGTCGGCGCTGGCGACAGCCAGTTTGTTTGCGTTCGGCAAACCAGTAGAAGGCTGGCTCAACCGACACTACTGGCTTACCTTGCCGGTGTTTGGCGCTGTGCGTGAAGCTCTGACCGCGACGTTGGCCGCGCAGGTGTTGACGTTGCCGCTGATGCTCTACCATTTTGGCAATCTCTCACTGGTGGCTCCGCTGGCCAACGTGCTGATCGTGCCGGCAGTGCCGTTTGCGATGCTCACAGGCGGGTGTGCCCTGATTGGCGGCCTGATCTGGCTGCCGCTCGGCCAGTGGCTGGCGTTGGTTGCCTGGCTGCCGCTGAGCTGGATCGCCAATCTCGCGCTGTGGCTGGCCCAGCCGGCCTGGGCGTCGATTGCGTGGCCATCGTTTCCATCGTGGGTGCTGGCAGTGGTCTATGCGATCATTGCGCTGGTCTGGTGGCGCTATCTGCGTCCTGCAACGCAGGGAAGCGATGCATGAAGGCAACCCATGCTACCGACAGCAGGATCGGCTGGCGAAAGCTATGCGCAGCAGGTATGCTATCCAATACCGATGATCTTCGAGAATCCGGTGCAATAAATCGTTGCGTTGCGGCAAAACTTCGTTCGCATACCTGGCTGCCTGTGCTATGATGAGAAAATAGTGAAAGCAACACCATTGAGAGGTTCACGACAATGCCACAGGTCATCTCGTATGGAAGCTGGCCCTCGCCGATCTCGGCAGCAATGCTGGTCGCGAAGCAGGTTAGCCTCAGTTGGCCGCAGATCGATGGCGATGATCTGTACTGGATCGAGCGGCGGCCAGAAGAGGGTGGGCGCAATGTGCTGGTGCGACGGGATGCGACGGGCATCATTACCGATCTAACGCCCCCTGAATGGAATGTGCGTACCCTGGTGCATGAGTATGGCGGTTTGAGTTATGTTGTCGATCAGGGTGATATCTTCTTCGTTGAGTTTCGCGATCAGGGTCTCTATCGACAGCGGGCAGGCGAAACGCCGACACCGCTCGGCACTCCTGCCGGCGCGCGATTTGCCGAGCCGTTGGTGGATCGACGGCGCAATCGCCTGATTGCCATCGCCGAAGATCACCGCGGCGCGGGTGAAGCGCAAAACTACCTGGTAGCGGTTGATCTGAGCAATGGGCAGCTCACGCCATTGCTGACAGGGCGCGATTTTGTGGCTGCGCCCCGCCTGAGTCCCGATGGCGATTGGCTGGCCTGGCTGGCCTGGGATCATCCCAATATGCCATGGGATGCGGCTGAATTGTGGGTCGCGCCGGTATTAGACGATGGTCGGCTGGGAACCGCGCGCAGGCTGGCAGGTGGCCCCGGCGATTCCTGTTTTCAGCCAGAGTGGACGGTAGATGGGCAACTGCTGGTTGTGGCCGAGCGGAGCGGGTGGTGGAATCTGTACCGCCTCGATCTGGATGGCGCAGCCACGCCGCTCTACCCGCTGGAAGCTGAGTTTGGTCAACCGCTCTGGCAACCGGGGATGCGCACCTACGTGCCATTGCCTGACGGGGGCGTTCTGGCGACCTTCTCCAGGCAGAATCGCTGGTCGATGGTGTTGATCCGTCCCAATGGCGCGCGCGAAATGATTGAGCTGCCGGTATCGGTGATTCGGATCGTCAATGGTCAGGGCAATCGGATCGTCTTCATCGGCAGTTCGCCGGTCATGGCGGCCACTCTCTTCATGCTCGATCTCAGCAATCGCGCAATCACGCCGATTCGATCAAGCGGTAACCTGCCAGTCGATCCGGCCTATCTGTCGATCCCGGAAGTCATCAGTTTTCCCAGCGCTGGCGGGCGCACAGCGCACGGCATCTTCTACCCGCCGCACAATCCTGACGTGGTTGCGCCATCTGACGAGCGACCGCCCTTGCTGGTGATGATTCACGGCGGGCCTACTGCGGCGGCGGAAGCGGAATTGCGGCTCTCGATTCAATACTGGACGAGCCGCGGGATCGGGGTGCTTGACGTCAACTACGGCGGCAGCACCGGTTTTGGCCGCGCCTATCGCGAATTGCTCGACGGTCAATGGGGAATCGTCGATGTCGAGGATTGCGTGGCAGGCGCGCAGTTTGTCGCCGCCAGCGGACGAGCAGATCCCAATCGGCTCATGATTACCGGCGGGAGCGCAGGGGGATTCACAGTGCTGGCTGCGCTGGCTTTCCACAATGTCTTCCGGGTCGGCGCCAGCCATTTCGGCGTGGCTGATCTGGCCGCGCTCGCGCGTGATACGCACAAATTTGAGTCGCGCTATCTCGATCGACTTATTGGTCCATACCCCGAACGGGCCGATCTCTATCGGGCACGCTCACCGCTCTTCCACGTCGATCAGATTTCGTGTCCGGTGATCTTCTTCCAGGGGTTAGAGGACAAAGTAGTTCCTCCTGCCCAATCAGAAGAGATGTACAACGCCCTCCGCGCGCGGGGCATTCGCACCGAGTACGTGCCCTTTGCCGGTGAGCAACATGGCTTTCGCAAAGCGGAAAACATCATCACTGCCATCGAGAAAGAGCTGATGTTCTACGGCGAGGTGTTAGGTTTCAAACCAGTTTTGCATCTGATGAACGTTTGATCATCTGCGCCGCTTTATCGAGCGCAGCTCGCGTGCTATACTAGCAATATCGACCGCCAACGATGCAACAGGAGCTGATCCTTGAGCACCGAGCCAGCCGCTATTCTTGAGCGCGCTACAGCCATCGTTGCTGCCCAACTTGCCGGACTACGCGAACTTCACCACGCTGCCCTGCGCCAGCAGGAGAGTGTGGTGCAGCGTGTGCGCCAGTTAACCCGTCAGCTCGATGAAGCGCTGGTGCAAGAGCAATTTGCCCGCGAGCGCGGCCTATCAACCGTTGCTGCGGCGGCGCGGGTGAAGCAATTGCGCGCCGAGCACGAGGCGGCGGTTGCGGCTGAGACTGAACTGCGACGGGCGTTACGCCAGCTCGATCAGCTCATTCGCCAGATCGAGATGAGCAGCACGACCCTGACCAGAAACGTCGAAGGAATTGAAGCCGATCCGTGGGTGCAGGCGCTCCGCTCCCAGATCATCCAGGGGCGGGAGGAAGAGCGGATCCGGCTGGCGCGTGAAGTGCATGACGGCCCGGCTCAGGTGCTGGCCAATGCGCTCATGGGCGTTGAGGTGTGCCAGAATCTGCTGCAAGAGCGGAGTCTGGAACGGCTTGGCGCTGTGCTCAGCCAACTGGGCGACAACGTGCGTGAGGGATTGCGCGAGGTGCGTAATTTCATTGCCGATCTCCGGCCTGGCAAGCTCGAAGAGCACGGGCTGGTGACAGCGCTGCACGAATACATCCGACGCTACCGCGATGCGGTCAACAGCACCGTGATCTTTGAGGCCGATCCATTGCCGCGACTGGCGCCGGAGGCCGAAATTGTCCTGTATCGGGTTGTGCAGGAAGCGTTGCACAATGCGCGCAAGCACGCGCGTGGCGCGCCGGTGCGGGTGACATTGACGGCGCGTTCTGATCGGTTGCATCTAACCATTCGTGACGAGGGGCCGGGGTTTGATTTGCGCGAGGTTAGTCGTCGCGCCGGACGCGAGAGCTGGGGGTTGACCAGCATGCGCGAACGTGCCGAATTGATCGGCGCGCAATTGACAGTGACGACACGGCGCGGCGTCGGCACTGAAGTGCATGTTACGATGCCGTTGCCGCAAGCTGGTCAGGAATGAGGAGCCGTTACTGTGTCGGTGACATCTGTTCCGATCAAAGTGTTGATTATTGATGATCATCCGCTCTTCCGGCAGGGTATTCGCTGGAGTCTGGAGAGTGCGCCTGATATTGAAGTTGTGGGCGAAGCCGAAAATGGCCAGGAAGCGATCAAGCTCACCGAGCGTCTCATGCCGGACGTAGTGCTGGTTGATGTAAATCTGCCCGGCCTGAATGGGCTGGAGGTTGCGCGCGTGATCAAGCGGCGCGATCCGCGCACCGGGATCATTGTGCTCAGCGTCTATGAAGATGACGAGCAGTTGTTTCAGGCGATCAAGGTGGGCGCAGCGGCGTACACCTCGAAAGACATCAGTCCGACCGACTTAGTGCAGGCCATTCGCGATGTTGCGCGCGGTCGCTATCTTATCAATGAAGCAGTGCTGTCGAAACCGAATGTAGCGGCGCGCGTCTTGCATCAGTTTCGCGAGCTGGCGGCAACCGATGATGAAGATGGCGCAAATCTGTTCGCGCCGCTGACCTCGCGGGAAATCGAGATTCTCGATTGTATTGCCCGTGGTCTCTCGAACAAAGAGATCGCCCAGGAGCTGAGCATTAGCGGTCAGACGGTCAAGAATCATATCACCTCGATCCTCTCGAAACTTCAGGTCAATGATCGCACGATGGCGGTGATTGTGGCGATCAAGAAGGGCTGGATCAAGATGGGCTATTCGCAGTCGCCTGAAGGGTAGACGATCGAACCACTATGACGGATTGGTAGACGGTCCTTCTGACAGCAATCGACATTGCGCCTGACGAGCCGTTGCAATGCAACGGCTCGTCAGGTGATCGGACTGATCGGCGCGATGGATTGAAATATCACTCGCGCCAGCCCAGTTCGGCGCGGGCCTCTTCTACCGCAATCAGGTGGGCCGGGCCGCCGATAGAGGCAACCACACTCTCCAAACCCAATCCGAGATCGGCGATGGCGGCAGTTACATCGGGCGTGTACTGGCGATGGGTGATGAAGACCACGGTTGGGCCGGTGTCGGTGCTGGCGTAGACCGGTATGCCGCGCGCGCGCAGATCGTTGCAGAGACGAAACAGCGTGATGTTTTCCGGTTCCCAGCCGATGATCTTCTGTTCACGCGATCCAGACATCGTGACACCGTGCAGTCGCATGCTGTCGAGTTCAGCCAGTTGCCCGATCGTCTGCCAGTCACCACGTTGCACAGCAGCAATACACTCGCGAATCTCCTCGCCGCGCGCCAGCATCCATGCGCGGAAGAAGATGCTGTTGGGCGCATCGTGATGAGCTTGCTCGGTCTTCAACCCAACCCGCGAGTCGATCGGCACAGTGATCAGGGCAACGTCATCCAGTTCGCCGCGTTGATCGAGGCGAATGGCAAAGCTCTCATTGGGTGGAATGCCGGGGTAACTCAACCAGAGGGCGAGGCCGCCAGCCGCGCTGCGGCAACCTGAACCGGCCAGCCGACGCGCCAGCGTAGACAGGAAACGGGTATGGCTGGCCAGCGCCGGGCCGAAGAGCGCACCTACAGCGGCGCAGGCGAGCGCAGCGGCTGCTGAGGCGCTGGTGCCCAGCCCTTTGCCGGCCACGCGGGTGCGCAGCACATTGCGCGAGATGACCCTGGCCCGACTGTCCACTCCGGCCAGCGCCCGCGCGGCGTCAAGCACGCTGACAATGCGTTCCAGCTCGCGCCCTTGCGCTGGCATGCCGCCGATGACGGCGCTATCTGAGGTGAAGGCCGGATCAAACTCCACCAGAGTGGTCGTGTGCGCGGCAGCGTTATTCAGCGATATCGAAGGCAAAAAAGCGATTCGCTGCGCCCAGTCGCTGAGGCCGTGGTACTTCAGCACACCCTGCATCGGGTACGCCCGCGCCGCGGCAATACCGCGATCGCGCGCCGGCGGCAGGATGGGTGGCGATGGCAATTCGATCCGGTGACGGCGCAATTCAGCCACAATCTGTTCGTGGGCGGCGCGCATTGGCGCCACCAGATCGGCAAAACCTTTCGGGATCAACGACTCGTTCACGGTGCGTTCCTCAGTCCTTCATCCTTCACTGGCGACCGCCATAGTTTGGCGCTTGCTTGGTAATCACCACGTCGTGGGGATGGCTCTCGATCTGTCCGGCGGTGGTGATGCGGATGAAGCGCGCCTCGCGACGCAACGCTTCGATATTGGCAGCGCCAACATAGCCCATCCCAGCGCGTAGCCCGCCAACCAACTGGTAGACGGTATCGCTGAGCGGGCCTTTGAACGGTACCATCCCTTCAATGCCTTCAGCCACCAGTTTACGCGCTTCAGTCACGTTAGTCTGGAAGTAGCGATCACCGCCGCCGCGCTGCATCGCGCCGATGCTGCCCATGCCACGATAGCTCTTATAGCTGCGGCCTTCATAGAGGATCAATTCACCCGGACTCTCCTCGGTGCCGGCGAAGATCGAGCCGATCATGACACTGTGAGCGCCGGCGGCAATCGCCTTGGGAATATCGCCTGAATACTTGATCCCGCCATCGGCAATGATCGGGATGCCGTGCAGTTCGGCGGCGCGAGCGCAATCGAAGATGGCCGTGATCTGCGGCATTCCGGCCCCCGTTACTACGCGCGTCGTGCAGATCGAACCGGGACCCTGCCCGACTTTGACGCCATCAACACCGCGCTCGATGAGAGCGATCGTGGCCGCAGCAGTCGAGACATTGCCACCGATGATCTGCACGCGCGGGAATAATTCACGCAACTTCACCACAGCATCGAGCACGCCGCGCGAATGGCCGTGGGCAGTGTCGATGACCAGCACATCTACTCCAGCCCGCACCAGCTCGGTAGCGCGCTCGATGTAGTCGCCGCTCACGCCGACGGCTGCGCCAACGCGCAGCCGTCCCATATCGTCTTTGCATGCGTTCGGATACTCGATCCGTTTCATAATGTCTTTCACAGTGATCATGCCACTCAGTTTACCGCGCGCATCGACAACTAACACCTTCTCGATGCGATGGCGGTGCAGCACCTCTTTGGCCTCTTCAAGGGTGGTGCCTTCCGGCACGGTCACCAGGTTACGCGAGGTCATCAACTCGCGGATCGGGCGATTGCGGTCGGTCTCGAAGCGCAGATCGCGGTTGGTGATGATGCCGACCAGATCGCCATCGGCGGTTGTAACCGGCACGCCAGAGATCTTGTATTCGGCCATCAGATCGAGCGCATCGCCAACCGTGCGGTCAGGCGGGAGCGTGATCGGGTCGGTGATCATCCCGCTCTCCGAGCGTTTGACTTTGCGCACCATCTCGGCTTGACTGGCAATCGGCATGTTCTTGTGAATGATGCCGATGCCGCCTTCGCGAGCCAGCGCAATGGCCAGCCGATGTTCGGTGACGGTATCCATTGCGGCGCTGACGATCGGAATGTTGAGCCGGATACCACGGGTGAGCCAGGTTGAGACATCGACAGTGGCGGGCAAGACATTGGACTCTGCCGGGATCAGCAGGACATCGTCGAAGGTGAGACCTTCACGGGTGAATTTATCCTCCCATTTGATGCTCATTGTAGTTCCTCCCTGCGATGAGTGTATACAAAAAAACCCCGCGGCCAGCGCAGGGGATTGACAACAACTGCTGACACGTAACGGCGCCTCAATGATCTGATCGTGCATACCGTTCTGCCTGTACTATACTCTGAGCTGTCGCCATCGTCAAACGAAGGTTGTTTGCGGCGCAGCATTGATTGCTGTGCTGCTCATTTCCCTTGATTATGCGGAATGGCACACCTTTCTGGCCTAATCGCTTCTGCCAGGATTCTGCTCGCCCCTTGCGCACACGCTTGCCCTGCAGGCTGAGCAGAAGGGACTGCGCATGAGCGAGCATGCGTCAAGATCATCCCTTCACTGTCACGATACGCAACAACGACGCGCGCGGCGGCCCCGGCGCCTTTATCTGGCAAAGCACTGATCATGAGCACATCTTCCATCTTCCGCGTAAAGTCTTCTCCACATTCTGGCCTGTTTCCCATGGGCCAAAGATGAACGTTCTCTCGTAAAGGTATACCCCTCATCCATGCGGCGTCGATCATGCTGTCTACCCGGAACCATGCGCCAGTGAGATGATCTGGCGGTGAATGAACGTCAGACCACCGTAGTTGCGAGCGTGAACTGGTGGAAAGTTCACAACCTGTCGTTGCCAGGAGGCGCCGAGATGTTCACAAGCGGTGAGGAAATGGTAAGATAAGCATAACACGCCGCAGCATGGAAAAGGAGTGAGACGATGGGCAAACGTATTCTGCGCGCGCTCGGCTTTATCGCGGCAAATGTCATTGTCATGATTATTTTGCATGGCAATTCGCGTCAGTTTTGGCCAAAAATCCCTTACCTGAGTCTGCGCAACGAAAGCACGGCGGAACATACCCGATTGCTCTTCAACACGCTGCTGGTGGTGACGATCGGTCAGGCGCTGCTGGGACAGTTCCCGCGTGAGCGCTGGTTGCCGCGTGGAGTTGTGCTGGCTGCCCTGCCGGCATCGTTACCGGCGCTGATCTTCTTTGGGCAACGGGTGCTGCGCCTGCAAGGCGACGCGGCGGAACGGTACAATCTTAGCCTGGTGCCGCTGCTGCCGATTGCGGCAGCGGCGCTCGAAGAAACGCTGGTGGCGAAGTTCAATCGTCCAACTGCTGAGCCGCATGCCGATTACAGTCATCTGGTTTGACCCTGCGCCTAGCGCCAATCGGCCACCAGCACATCGCTGCCTCGCGCCGGGACGCCAACGCCACCGCGTACCGGCGCGCTATTTTCATCGCGCACGGTAATGGTGACCTCCTGTCGCGCTCGCAATCCGCACACCTGAGCCACATTGTTCGCATTGAAGATGGCTTCCAGCCGCAGGCCATCAACCGTTACTCGCCAGCCTGTAGTCTTGATCCCGCGGATTTCGACCACGATACAGCGCTGATCAGCGTTTTCATTCAGTTTCACGAAGCGCAAACGCGGTGGTTCAGGCGGCGTTGTCGGCGTGGGTGGCGGCGGCACATTGGTGTTATCAACCAGCCAGCGCTCGATGAAGCCACGATTGCCCACGAGTTGCGGATCGGCGCTGGTCCGGATCCGCAGATAATACCAGCCGTCTGGTTGCTCGGCCAGAATCTCGACCTCATCGCCATTGCGCAGCGTAGCGACGCGGGCGCTGGTCAGCGATGGTTCCGCATACATCCAGGTCAACGCGCCTTGTTGATCTTCTTCGATCCGTCCGGTGTAGCGGTATTCCGGTCGCGCGCCGGTCACGATCCTGATGGTGAGGAAATCGCGCAGGGTGACAGCCGCTCCTGCTACCGGCGTGCCATCGAGTTCGAGCGTGAATGGAACGACACCTTCCAGGTTGGCCGGAAAGCGCGCTATGCGCAGGCGTAGTTCGCTGTCGCTGCTTCCAGCCAGAATCTCCAGAGGGATGGGATCATAACCAGCAGCGCGCAGGATCGCGGTGCGCACGGCGGCGAGGCCCTGCCCTTGCACGGTGAATTCGCGCGTATTGCCGCTCATTAACAGCTCGGTAGGGTTGATTCGATTGACGGTAACGACGCGAGCGGCTGTTGGCGAAGTGGGCAATGGCGATGGCGCCGGTGTTGGCGAGACTGGAGGCGGGATAGTTTGCGTTGGCGGCGCCGCTCCTATCGTGGATGCTGGCGCTGGCGCAATCGTTGGTGTTGCAGCAGTGCTGGGGCGGTTGAGGTTGATCATGGCCAGCAAGCCCAGCAAGACGACAAGCGTGATGCCGATGCCAGCCAGCATTTTCCAGCTCACAGCGCCGGATTGGCCCGGTGGTGGGTCTGGTGACATCATTTCTTTTTCAATGGCAGTAATTGCGTTCATCACTTCGCTGGCGCGTGGATCGCGCGCCGGCAACTGTTCTAATGCGTTGCGGTAAACACTGATGGCCTGCGCTGGCTGCCCCTGCGCCCGGAGCGCCGCCGCTTCGGCGAGCAATTGAATTGACGGATCGCTCAGGATTGGCAGCGGTGTGGGGGGTGTGGCTGGTTCGGTAGGAGCAGCGGCGGGCGATGGCAGCACGGCCATCCATTCTTTCAGCGTTGGGCAAACGGTCGGAGACGCGCTCTGCCAGAGTCGATCAAGCATCTGGGCGAGCGCCAGTCCCCAGTGCTCGGCCAGCGCTGCGCGGAGAATCTCGAATCGTTCACCGGGACGGAGCAGGTCATCGCGACTAAAAAAGCTGTCATTGGCAGCGGCAGCGCGCACACGCTCGTCGCACCAGCCGAGCAATTCCACCAGCAGCAGCGCGCCGCCAAAGCGATCGCCGGTCAATCCTGGCGCGGCGATCGGATGCTGATAGGGACTGGACGATACTGGAATGGGGAGGTGGATAACCCCGATCCCATGCAGCGTTTCGAGATCGACCAGCGCAACCGGAGCAACGGCGCCGGGATCAACCAGCCCCGGCAGCATCAGGTGAGCCGAATGCAGGTCACCATGAACCAGGCTGCGTTTTTCCAGTTCGACCAGCAGATTGGCGAGTGCGCGCGCCAGTTCCAGACACTGCGGCGGGTTGAGCGGTCGGCGGTGACGGATTAGTTCCTGCCAGGTTGGGCCGTGGATCCACGGCATCAACAGCGCGTAATTCAGGGCTGGTAAACGGGTAATCAGCTCGGCGTGTTCGTCGGCGTTGACCACCTTGCGACGAGCCGTTTGCAGACCGGGGATGGCGCTGAGTTCCTGCAACTGGGATGCGTGGGTCCGCAGGGTGGGCGTTTGTAGTTGCGCCTGCACTTTGAGCGCGACAAAACTACCGGCTGTGCGCAACTGGATAACCTGGCTGTTGTCGCCTGCCTGGATGAATGGCTGTCCTGGTTGCGCCGGATGCGCACATACCTGATACACGACGCCATCGATCGTTAGTTGATCATCAATCGCTGGGTGGAACAACATGCATTATTTCTGGCAGGTATTGAGCGCGCGGGCTACCAATGTTTGTAACTGAGTCATGAATAATACATGAGCAGTATACCATCTTCCAACGACAGCTCAATATGGCCTGGTGATGGTTGAAGTCTTGACGAATTGCGTCATGCGCGGTAGTCTACATGATATGCACCCCTTGTTCTCTATATCACAACTGGTAATGGTCTGAAATGCGTCGAGGAGGACAGTCGATGATCGACACTGCGCCCCCCGCCCCACCACGGGCGCCCCGTTCCAATCCCATTCGGGATCGCGTTGATTGGGAAACGCAGCGCGCCGCTGCGCTGGCCGATCCCGGCGCTTTTCATGGCGCGATCGCTCGCAGCGTAATCCACTGGTACGATCCGCAGCGCCACTGCTGGATCAGCTTTGACGAGTCCAGTCAGCGCTGGTATGGCCTTGATGCCGCCACCGGCGCGCGGGTCGAGGTGGATTATCCTGCCGATTACGTGCCATGGGAAAAGGCGTTCGATGATAGCGAGGCTCCGTTCTATCGCTGGTTCCTTGGCGGTCTAACCAATGCCTGCTTCAATGAGGTTGATCGGCACGTCATGCTAGGGTATGGCGATGAGGTGGCCTACTACTTTGAAGGCGACCGCTGGGACAACTCGCTGAATAATGGCCGCGGCGGCCCAGTTGTGCAAGAGACGATCACGCGCCGTCGGCTGTTGGTAGAAGTGGTGAAGGCGGCTCAGGTCTTGCGCGATCTGGGTTTGAAGAAGGGGGATCGGATCGCGCTCAACATGCCGAACATCATGCCGCAAATCTATTACACTGAGGCGGCTAAGCGGCTTGGTATCCTCTATACGCCGGTGTTCGGCGGTTTCTCCGATAAGACGCTCTCGGATCGGATCCACAATGCCGGAGCGCGAGTGGTGATCACCTCTGACGGCGCGTACCGCAATGCGCAGGTTGTGCCCTACAAAGAGGCGTACACCGATCAGGCGCTCGATAAGTACATTCCTGTTGAGACGGCCCAGCAGATCGTGCGCGAAACACTGGCAACTCTGCCGCTGAGTGAGACGCAACGTCAGGCGATTGAGGCAAGTGTCGCCGCCGCGCTTGAGGGTGAGATTACGGTTGAACGCTCAGATGTGATGCGCGGGGTTGGCGCGGCGCTGGCGCAGATGCGCGATCTCGATGCCGGTGTGCAGGCTAAAGTGCGCACTGTGCTTGCTCAGGCGCTTGTCGAGTCGCCGCCGCGGGTTGAAGCAGTGGTGGTGGTGCGCCACACCGGTCAGGAGATTCTGTGGAACGAGGAGCGTGATCGCTGGAGCCATGAACTGATTGCTGCCGCGCTTGAGAAGATTCTGACCAATGCTCGCGCGGCTGGCTTCAATGTGCATAGTGAAGCCGATCTGCTCAATCTGGCCGATGATGAGCTGATCCGAGCGCTATATGCCAGCGTTCCCTGCGAGCCGGTTGATGCTGAGTATCCGATGTTCATCATCTACACGTCGGGCAGTACCGGCAAGCCGAAGGGTGTCATCCACGTGCATGGCGGCTATGTGGCCGGCGTGGTGCATACGCTGCGCGTCAGCTTTGATGCCGAACCGGGCGATACGATCTACGTCATTGCCGATCCGGGCTGGATTACCGGTCAGAGCTACATGCTCACTGCAACGATGGCCGGTCGCCTGACCGGCGTCATCGCCGAGGGTTCGCCGCTCTTCCCCTCGGCTGGGCGCTATGCCAGCATCATCGAGCGCTACGATGTCCAGATCTTCAAGGCAGGCGTGACCTTCCTCAAGACCGTTATGTCGAATCCGCAGAATGTCGAAGACGTGCGACTCTACGACATGTCCACTCTGCGGGTCGCAACCTTCTGCGCCGAGCCGGTTAGCCCGGCGGTGCAGCAGTTCGGCATGCAAATCATGACGCCACAGTACATCAATTCGTACTGGGCAACCGAGCATGGCGGCATCGTCTGGACGCACTTCTACGGCAATCAGGATTTCCCGCTCCGCCCCGATGCCCATACCTACCCGCTGCCCTGGGTGGCAGGTGATGTGTGGGTTGCTGAGACCGACGAGAGCGGGAAGACGCATTACCGGGTGGCCGATTACGAAGAAAAGGGCGAGATCGTGATTACCGCGCCCTATCCGTATCTGACCCGCACGATCTGGGGCGATGTGCCCGGTTTTGAAGCCTACCTGCGCGGCGAGATTCCGCTGCGGGCGTGGAAGGGCGATGCCGAGCGCTTTGTCAAGACCTACTGGCGGCGAGGGCCGCATGGCGAGTGGGGCTACATTCAGGGTGATTTCGCTATGAAGTACCCTGACGGCAGCTTCACGCTCCACGGTCGTTCCGACGACGTGATCAACGTCTCTGGTCACCGTATGGGCACCGAAGAGATTGAGGGCGCCATCCTGCGCGATCGCCAGATCACGCCCGATTCGCCGGTGGGCAACTGTATCGTGGTCGGCGCGCCGCATCGCGAGAAGGGGCTGACGCCGGTCGCTTTCATTCAGCCTGCCCCAGGCCGTCATCTGACCGGCGCCGATCGTCGCCGACTCGATGAACTGGTGCGCACTGAGAAGGGCGCAGTGAGCGTGCCCGAAGATTACATCGAGGTCAGCGCTTTCCCAGAGACGCGCAGCGGCAAGTATATGCGGCGCTTCCTGCGCAATATGATGCTCGATGAGCCGCTCGGCGATACGACAACCCTGCGTAATCCTGAAGTGCTTGCCGAGATTGCGGCCAAGATCGCTGAATGGAAGCGCAAGCAGCGCATGGCCGAAGAGCAGCAGATTATCGAGCGCTACCGTTACTTCCGCATTGAGTACCATCCGCCCACGGCCAGCGCCGGAAAGCTGGCGGTGGTGACGGTGACCAACCCGCCGGTCAATGCGCTCAACGAGCGCGCGCTCGATGAGCTGAATACGATCGTCGATCACCTCAGCCGCCGCGCAGATGTAGCCGCAGTCGTCTTTACCGGTCAGGGTGCCAAGAGCTTTGTGGCCGGCGCTGACATTCGCCAGTTGCTTGAAGAGATTCACACCTTTGAAGAAGCGATTGCGCTGCCGAACAACGCGCACCTTGCCTTCCGCAAGATCGAGCGCATGAACAAACCGTGCATCGCCGCGATCAACGGCGTGGCGCTCGGTGGCGGTCTGGAGTTTGCGCTGGCCTGCCACTATCGGGTGGCTGATGTGTACGCTGAGTTTGGTCAGCCTGAGATCAATCTGCGCCTGTTGCCCGGCTACGGCGGCACCCAGCGTCTGCCGCGATTGCTCTACAAGCGCAACAACGGCACCGGCTTGCTGCGCGCGTTGGAGATGATTCTGGGCGGGCGGAGCGTTCCGGCGGATGAAGCGCTCGAACTGGGCCTGATTGACACAATCGCAACCGGCGATCAGGATGCGCTCTCGCAGGCTTGCGCCTTGGCTCGCGCTGCCATCGGCCCCACCGGCGAGCTGTTGCCTGACGCGGCAGTCACGCGCGCTTTCCGCAATCGTCACGAGCAGCTTGAAGTCTGGCGCAAGCCCGATCCTCACTTCGCCGATGATGAGCTGCGCTCGATCATCGGTCATCCGCGAATCGAGCGGATCATCCAGCAGGCGCAGGGTGTGGGGCGGAGCGCAGCGGTGCATCGCGCGCTGGAGGCGATTCGCTACGGCTTTATCCACGGCTTCGAGGCTGGTCTCGACCACGAGGCGAAGCTGTTCGCTGAAGCTGTCGTTGATCCGCACGGCGGCAAGCAGGGCATCCGTGAGTTCCTTAATCGCCAGAGCGCGCCATTGCCGACCCGCCGACCGCTGATTACGCCCGAACAGGAGCATCTCTTGCTCGAACAGAAAGAACTCTTGCCGATCGGTTCGCCCTTCTTCCCCGGCGTTGACCGGATTCCAAAGTGGCAGTATGCTCAGGCCTTCATTCGCCATCCCGAAACCGGCGCAGCGATGCACGGTGATCCCATTGTGGCCGAAAAGCAGATAATCACACCTGTCGAGCGACCACGCGCTAATCAGGCGCTGATCTACGTGCTTGCCTCTGAGGTGAACTTCAACGATATCTGGGCGATTACTGGCATTCCGGTCTCACGGTTTGATGAACACGATCGTGACTGGCATGTCACCGGCTCCGGTGGTATCGGGTTGGTGGTCGCGCTCGGCGAAGAGGCGCGGCGCGAGGGGCGGCTGAAGATCGGCGATCTGGTGGCTATCTACTCTGGGCAAACCGATCTGCTCTCGCCTCTGATGGGGCTTGATCCGATGGCTGCTGATTTTGTTATTCAGGGTAATGACACTCCTGATGGCTCACATCAGCAATTTATGGTGGCGCAGGCGCCGCAGTGTATGCCGGTGTTGCCGGATATGACGATTGAAGCGGCTGGGAGCTACATCCTCAATTTGGGTACCATCTATCGCGCGTTGTTCACGACACTGCGCATCCAGCCCGGTCGCGCTATCTTTATCGAGGGCGCTGCTACCGGCACTGGCCTCGATGCGGCCCGCACGGCGGCTCGCAACGGGCTACATGTAATCGGTATGGTGAGTTCGGCTGAACGAGCGGCAACAGTGCTGGGGGCTGGCGCCAAGGGGGCTATCAATCGCAAAGATCCGGCTATCGCGAACTGTTTCACTCGCGTGCCCGAAGATCCGTCTGAGTGGGCAGCCTGGGAGGCGGCGGGTCAGCCGTTGCTGGAGATGTTCCGCGCCCAAAACAATGGTCGGCTGGCCGATTACGCGGTCTCCCATGCGGGTGAAACCGCCTTCCCGCGCAGTTTCCAACTGCTGGGCGAGCCGCATGATGGTCACATTCCAACCCTGACTTTCTATGGCGCCAGCAGCGGTTACCACTTTACTTTCCTTGGCAAGTATGGCGGATCGTCGCCAACCGAAATGTTGCGACGCGCAGGACTGCGCGCAGGCGAAGGAGTGTTGATCTACTACGGTGTGGGCAGCGATGAGCTGATCGACAGTCCTGGCATTGAGGCAATTGAAGCCGTGCGCCTCATGGGTGGCCGTATCGTAGTGGTTACCGTCAGCGACGCGCAGCGCGAATTTGTGCTGTCGCTCGGTTTCGGCGCGGCCTTGCGTGGCGTGGTCAGCCTGGCCGAGCTGCGTCGGCGCTTCGGCGATGAGTTCGATTGGCCGCAGACAATGCCGCCGCTCCCTGATTCGCGCAAGGATCCGCAAGGCCTCAAAGAGGCAGTGCGTCGCTTCAACGACCTTACCTTTAAACCGCTCGGCAGTGCAGTAGGCGCCTTCCTGCGCACTCCCGACAATCCGCGCGGTTACCCTGACCTGATCGTTGAGCGCGCCGGGCACGATGCGCTGGCAGTGAGCGCTATGCTGGTTAAACCCTTCACCGGGCGCATCGTCTACTTCGAGGATATCGGCGGGCGACGGTACTCGTTCTTTGCGCCACAGATCTGGGTGCGCCAGCGCCGTATCTATATGCCGACAGCTCAGATCTTTGGCACCCACCTCTCGAATGCTTACGAGATCGTGCGGATGAACGAGGAGATCAGCGCTGGGCTGATTACGATCACCGAACCGGCAGTGGTGCCATGGGAACAGTTGCCCGAGGCGCATCAGGCGATGTGGGAGAACCGCCACACGGCAGCAACGTATGTCGTCAACCACGCTTTGCCTCGGCTCGGCCTGAAGAGCAAAGACGAGCTGTACGAGGCGTGGACGGCTGGTGGGCGTGAGTAGGGTTGCGCAATGATGGTGGAACGGGGCGCAGCGCTGCTGCGCCCCGTTGCGCTAATTTGCGCGATGGTCAGTCGAGAGGCTACAGCGTATCGGCGCTGTTGATCGGCCCGCTTTCGGCGCGCTCAGGCGCGAGCTGGCGCTGGCGCGGTCACTTGCCAGTGCAGCGATCCAATACCGAGCAGACCAATCACCGTTAACAACCCAAAGATCGCACTATACCCGGCGAAGGTGGCCAGAACACCGACCAGAATCGGCCCCAGCGCGGCTACGGGCGCCAGCGCCAGATTCGCTACCCCGATATACGTTGTGCGTTCTTCCGGTGGGCTGAAGGAAAACACCAGCGTAAATCCTGAGAGCTGATACCCGGCCTGAGCTGCGCCAACCAGCGCAAAGATCAGGAAAAACCATGCGCTGCTCGGCGCGATGAGCGCCAGCAACAACGCCGCCATTCCCATGCCAGCCGCCAGTTCCAGCACTTGTTTGTGTCCCCAGCGATCGGCCAGAGCGCCCAGACCGATATTGCCCACCGCTTGCGCTGCCAGCATGACCCCCGTGAACACTCCGATGGTTGCCGCCGGAACCTGAAACCGTTCGAGCGCGGCTGCGGTCAGAAAACTGTGTCCCGTCAGACCGAGCGCAATCGCGGCCCGACAGAATAAGTAACGCCTGAATGCCTGGTCACGCTGCAATAATGGTCGCAGGCTGCGCACAAAGACGTGGAAAGGGCGCGCCGGCGCTGGCGCTTGCGCCGGTTCGACCGTAAGCGCGAGAAACACGTATGAGATGACCATCGCGGCGAAACAGATCAGCGCCAGTATGCCTGCGCTCTGCGGGAACGGCTGTTGCGCCAGGATTGCCGCAGCCAGTGCGCCGCCCCCGATGCCAAATAGACCACCCAGACCGGCCTGTAAGCCGAAAAAGACACCCCAATGCCGGGCCGGAATAACGCGCGCAATCAGATCTTGCCACGCAATTGAGGTGAGACCTGCCGATACGGCGAACACTGCGTATAACGTGAGCACAATGCTTAGCAGTGCGCCAGCCGGCAGATCTGGCCATGTGAGCAGGATGATCCCCAGCGCCAGAAACGGCAGTCGTTCGCCGATGGTTGCCAGCAAAACCCATGGCTTGCGCCGCGGTTGCGCTGCGATCAACGGCGCGGTGAACAGTCCAGGCAGGAGCCAGCCGGCGAAGAAGATGGCCGGGATCAATCCCTGCACCCAGCGCGCGTCGGTCAATCGTTCGACGATCAGCGGCAACACCGTAAAGCGGGAGACGAGACTGATGCCAAAGGTAAACGCGCTGCCATCGAGGACGTTCAACCAGAAATTGCGGCGGGCATAACGTCGCAGAATTGCGTCAGACGGCGTGGTCATACAAAGCTGTTCCTGTTCTCGCGTGGCGACTGACTCCTCATCTGACCATCGTAGCCCGTCAGGTGGCGAAATGGATCGTTCGCGCGACCGATCGCTACGCGAGCACCATTGTCAGGTGTTGACCATTGCCCGGTGGCGCACAGAGTCTCCATTGACTTTCACGCCCTTTCCTTAATGGATACGATCCCCTTCGCCTGAACATGGGAATGCCACGCCGCCAAAATCCATGACATAGCGATGGCGCGTGAGCGCCCGCAGCAATCCCCTGCGTCAGCGGGAGCCGTGCCTCATTGCCTGCTTCTGCTCGCCCCGCTCCCAGAGGGAGAGAGGACGGGGGTGAGGGCGAGTAGAAGATGGCCGCGCCGCCGCCATCCAACGTTCGGTGGGCTACAGGCTGCGCGATACGTGATAATGTTTCTAAAGTTGGTATAACGGGAAGGATGGATCCCAGGTTGCCCGGATTATGGCTGTGCTTCGCCAGACACATCCGCGCTGCTCGTCAGCAGAGCGCGGCTGGCGCTTAGTCGTATCAGCCATGGTTCGAGCAGCGGCTGCCATGACGGATAGGTTGCGCTGAGTTGGGCAAGGGTATCCATCTCGCTCGCCATCATCTGGTCGAATGCGCGAATAAGCGCATCGATCAGCTCGAATTGTCCCGCTGTCTCGAACAGCGCGCGCGCCATGCTCTGCCGGTCACCGATGGGCAGGCTCAGGCCGAGCGCGCGCGCGAGCGCGCTCAGATCAGCGCGACTGAGGAACATCCCAGCGCTGATCGGTGTGATCAGGCGCTGGATCAGCGCGGCGAGATCGATCTCGGCGGCAGCCGTGACAGGGTGCAGTGGAATCAGCTCGGTCGCCCTGACGTACTCGCCAGCCAGCCGTTCCAGCTCGCTCCCGATCAGATCAATCACCAGTGCGGCCAGCGTTCGGTAGAAGGCATGGTCAGCCACGCGCTGCACGGCACTGGCCCAGATCGGCGTCCAGACGGCGAGATGGGTATGGAGGAATGCGGCTGCCCGCTGTCGCGCCCAGCGCTGCAACGCCTGATCGCCAGCGGCGCTGGCTGTCACTTCGGTTGCCATCAGCCGCGCGAGGAAGATCAGTTCCAGGCCGAGGTGATCTGGCGCGCCGACGGTTGTTGTCGGCGTGAACGCGCATTCGGCGTAGAAAGCAGCGACCCGGCTGGCAGCTTCGGTGTTGAGCATCAGCTCTTCATCACGGTAGAGCGACTCATACGGGTAGACATTGCGGCCAAAGACGGTTTCGTAAGCGATCGCTAGCGCTTCAGGCTGTTCACCCACTAGTGCCGCCAGATCGGGCAATGCTGTCACCTCCGCCCATGTCGGCGCAGCGGGCGGCGCCAGAAGGAGGCGGCCCACCAGGTCAGTGAGGGCCTGGCGGGCCAGCAGATCGGAGTCGCTCTTCACGATCTCTTCTCCGGTAAGCGGTACGCTTCCTTTGCCGGGCGGAATGGCCGCAACAACCAGTGCGGTCGGCGCAGACCGTTGGGTGACACCTTGCTCGCCGGGCGCGTCATCGCCAGCCATTCACGATAGACCTCGTGCGCTCGTTTCGTATCGACAAAGATGTCGCCGTAGCGGTCGTTGGGGCCGGCTGGCTCAAGGCGCACTTTCTGGTGCCAGCAGTGCATGCCGCTGATCGGGTCAGGGTGGACGGGGAAGGTGAGGTTTTGATGCACGCCGGCATCTTCCCACCAGATCCGCACCGTGTCGGGGTCTTCGCTCTGATAGGGGCGAATGCCGTGGATCTGTCGCATCTGCCATTTCCCGTCGCCCGCCTGCTGCAATTCCACCAGCGCGGTCGAGAGTCTGCCGCCGCCATCTTCCTGGAGGCGCCAGCGCCCCAGGTGGTGCGAACAGGCGATTACACCTGGCCGGATACCCTCGGTGACCCAGACTCGATCAACGAAGTAGCCGATTTCGGTAATCACCTTGATCAGATCGCCGGTGCGCAATCCCAGCCGTTCGGCATCGCTGGTGTGAATCCAGACCGGGTTTTTATGACTGATCTCGTAGAGCCATTTGGCGTTTCCGCTGCGGGTGTGGATGAGGGTGGGCAGGCGGAATGTAGACAGCAGAACAGCCTCGTTGTTGGCCCGATTGATCTTGCTGGGATGGACATGGCTGTGAATGTAGGTCGGAATGGCGTATTCCGGCCAGCCCCAGTCACGCAGCGTGGTCGAGTAGAACTCCAGTCGGCGCGAGGGTGTGGGGAAACCAGCCACGATCGATCCGTCTTCCAGTTGAATCCCGATTGGGCGACCGCGTTCTGGGTCTGGCTCGAAGAAGGGCAGCGGCGTGATGTTCGACGACGGCGGCGCAGGCTGGCGAGTATAGACGATCCCTGTTGCCGGATCGATCTGCGCCTCACTCAGTTCGCTCTGGCTGAGCGGTTTATCGAATGTCGGCTGCACGCCTTTCCGCAGTTCAAACGCGCCGTAGCGCCGCATATACTCCAGCGGGATCAGGCCCTCTTTCGCGGCGGCTTCAGGCAGACCAGGCACATGATGCTCAAACATCCAGCCATACAGCTCATCAACCGTGATCTTCTGCCCCGGTCGGTACGGACTCTCAAACGTCTTGCGAATACCAAGACTGCCATCGGGATCGATCCGCCACGACAGCTCGATCCAGAACTCTGTCTCTTCCCAGACCTCGCCGGGATTAGCGTCACGAGTATCATTCACCGGACGGCCCAGCCGTCGCATTGCTTCGCGCAATACTGGCTGGCGAAAGGCGATCCAGCAACCGGCGTGAGTCTCCTGGCTCATCAGATCGTGGCGTTCAGCGCCCACGCCCATCGGCAAAATGTAATCGGCAAACCAGCCCGTTTCGCTCCACGTCGGCGAGAGATGCACGTGCAGACCGATCTTTTGCTCGTCGGTCAACACTTCCAGCCAGCTCATGCCGTCGGGGTTCGTCCAGAGCGGGTTGTAGACACGAGTGAAATAGGTGTCGATCTTGCCGCGCCCCTCTTTGAGGAAGTGAGGGAGCAAGATGCTCATCTCGTAAAAGTTGAGCGGGTACTCCTGCGGCCACGACAGTTCGTTCCAGACCTTAACGTGCGGAGCCATATTGGGATGGCGCGGCACCCATTTGTCCCAGACATTGGCCGAGGTGCCACCCTCGACGCCGATCGAGCCGGTCAACACATTGAGGAACCAGAGGCAACGGGTGATCATCCAGCCGCCGAGGTTGGCGCTGGTGGCGCTCCGCCAGCTATGGGTGGCGAGTTTGCCGTCGCAGCGGGCAACCAGGTGGGCCACGCGCTCGATCTGTTCAGCGCTCACCCCACTCTCTTGCTCGGCGAAGGCAAAGGTGTAGGGCGCGTACAGTTCTTGCAGCTTCATCTCGAAATGCTCGAAGCTGACCGGCAGATCGGGATGTTCGGCGCGGAGATAGTCGGCCCAGTTCACCCAGCGGCGCACGAAGTCGCGGTTGTACTGACCGGTGCGGATCAGGAAGTTCGCGATGGCAAGCAGGATCGCCGTTTCGCTGCCTGGCCAGGGCGAGAGCCATTCATCGGCCAGCGAGGCGGTGTTCGAGAGGCGGGTATCGAGCACGATCAGCTTCGCGCCTGCCATCTTGCCTTCCATGATGCGCTGAGCATGAGGGTTGAAATAGTGGCCGGTTTCGAGATGCGAACTAATCAGCAAGATGACCCGCGCATTGGCATGATCGGGTGAGGGGCGATCAAGACCCATCCACATCGCCTGCCCGCAGCGCGCTCCCGACGAGCAGACATTGGTGTGCGAGTTGTGACCATCGATGCCCCAGGCCGGCAACACCCACTCCATAATCCCATCGTGACCGGGCCGACCGACATGGTACATGATCTCGGTCTGGCGCTGTTCGATGATTGCCTTGCGAATGCGCGCAGCAATCTCGTCGAGCGCTTCGTCCCATGATACGCGCTTCCATTTGCCCTCGCCGCGCCGTCCGGCGCGCTTCAGCGGGTAGAGGATGCGATCGGGATCGTACACTTGATTGAGCGTGGCCGGCCCTTTAGCGCAGTTGCGACCGCGGCTGCCGGGATGGAGCGGGTTGCCCTCGAACTTCTTAATCTTGAGCGTCTCGACATCAACGTAAGCGAGCAGGCCACAGGCGCTCTCACAGTTGAAGCAGACGGTTGGCACCAGCGTATAGCGGCGAGCGACCTTTTGCGGCCAGGCTTTAGGATCGTACTCCGCCCAGTCATGCCAGCGCTCAACTGGCGGATAGTCGCGCAATGCGGGCGCGCCGACCGATTGGGCCGGAGTCGTAGCCGGCGCATACTGGCTGACGGTGGGTGCCAGCGGCGCTACCGGCGCTGTTGATTGCTGGCGCAGCGTTCCCAGTAAACGCGACAGTAATGATGCCGTCATGACATCACCTCTCTTAACTGTTGGGCACATGTTGCGGTGCCATGACGAAAGCGTATTCAAAGGCGTACAAACCGGCGATGGCAGCCAGGCCGGCCAGCGCCAGCAACGGGGCGGCCAGCGGCGGGAAAGCCAGCGCCAGCGCGATCAACGCGAGTGGCGCTGCATGGCCGACGCCGATCGCTCCCTGCCAGAAGTGGCGGCGGTAGCGTCCCTGCCGGATGTCGTGGGCTGCGCGAGCAGCTACCTCGCTGGCGTGCGGAATCCCGAACTCGCCGAGCAAGAGCATGAGCAGATCGAGCGCAAGGCTGCCAGCAAAGAGCCAGCCTAACCCGGCAAGAAATTCGGCGGGCATCGGCACAACCAGCCCCAGCGCGAGAAGGGTACCGGCCCCGGCCAGCAGCGCCTGCACCAGCAGATGGGCGGGCAAGAGCGGGCTTTGCCACAGATCACGGCCTTCAGCCTGCGCAAACAGAAAGGCGGTATAGATCGCGGTCAATACTGCCAGTGGTATCCCGATCCAGGCCAGTGGCGCGCGCAAGCCGGCCATGCTCGTTTCAGGCCAGAGGTGCAACGCCGCGCCGGCCTCACTCAAGAACCAGACCCCGGCCACCGCCGAGAACGCGATCAGAATGACTGCGCCGCGGGTCAGCCAGCTTCGCCACTGGGGTCGGGTGAGAATGGTGAGGAACATGTGCGGTTTTTCCAGATCGAACACCAGCAGAGCTGTTGTCAGCCCGATGAAGAGCAAACTGATGAAGAGCGCTGTCGCGATCAACGGCGCGGTCAGCGGCGCTAAGCCAAAACCCACGGCTGCCGCTATCGCCAGAAAGACGCCGCTGCCGATCCCCTTGGTCACCAGATAGGCCGGCACTGGCCAGTGCCACGGAATCTTGTGCTGAGCATTGTAGCCCGTTTGCACCATGTGACCGGCTACCCGTCCGCCGAGCATCAGCGCGCTCGGCCCGCCACCCAACCCCTGCTCGCGCGGCGCGCGAATCGCCGTTCCCGATGCGGCAACCAGCGGGATCACCTCGCGCGTCGCTGCCTGTTTGTGATGGCCATTCTGGTGGCCGTGATGTTGCTCGCTCACCAGATCGGCCCACATAAATGTCGTCGTAACCGGCGCGGCGGTCGGCGTCAGGGTGGTTTGATCGGCATCGATGTAGAAGAGTTTCGGCGCCGTGCCCTGTTCCGGTTTGCGCACTGCCACCGGCTCACGCGCGATCAACTGACTGATCAGACTGTTTGGATCATCGAGATCGCCAGAGATGATTGCCTGCTCAGGACAGACAATCTCGCAGGCCGGTTTCAATCCCTGCTCGACGCGATGGGCGCAAAAATGGCATTTGGCGGCACTGTGCGTCTCCGGATCGATATAGATCGCGTCGTAGGGGCAGGCTTGCAGGCAAGCCTTGCATCCGATGCACACCTTCGGATCGAACTCAACGATGCCATCGGCGCGCTGATACATCGCGGTAACCGGGCAGATACGGACACAGGGGGGGTTGGCGCAGTGGTTGCAACGGGTGACCTGAAAATGGCGCCGGGTGTGCGGGAATGTGCCGGTTTCGACGTACTTCACCCACGTGCGGTAGACGCCGAGCGGCACTTCGTTTTCCGACTTGCAAGCGGTACTGCACGCATGACAGCCAATGCACTTCCGCTGATCGATGAGGAAGCCGTAGTTCGTCATGGCCAGCTCTTTCTGGCTATGAAAAGAAGAGCAGAACGATATGATTAGCGCTATCGTAGCAGATATGGCGGTATCGCACAAGCAGATATTTTCGATAGGTGGTATGATCTAAGATCATACCTCGCCCCAGCTAACCGCAGCGCGCGCCGGTCTCTGGCTGTCTGGCATTGTGAGGAGGAAGGAGTCTATGCTCAATCTGAATCTGCTCCGCATCTACCGCGTGGTCCTTGACCAGGGCAGCTTCAGCCGAGCGGCTGAAACGCTTTCGATTACCCAATCGGCAGTTTCGCGCGCCGTGCAGGAATTGGAGCGACAGCTCGGCATGCCTTTGCTCGAGCGTCGCGCGCGAGGAGTCGTGCCAACTGAAGCCGGCGCTTTGCTGGGTGAACACGCCCGCCGCATCTTCGCGCACGAACAGGTGGCGCTCGAAGCGTTGAACGAATTGCGCGATTTACGGCGAGGGCGGCTATCGATTGGCGCCAGCAGCACGATTGGCATCTACCTGTTACCATCGATGCTTGGTGAGTATCATCGTTTGTATCCAGGTATTGAACTCTTTCTCGACATCGGCAACACCCAGCAGGTAATGGAACACCTGCGATCCTACCGGATCGAGGTTGCTTATGTGGAGGGACCGGTTGCATCTGATGAACATGTGCAGATCGTTCCCTGGCGCGATGATGAACTGGTTGTGATTGCCGCGCCCGACCATCCGCTGGCGCAACGCACCGATCTGGTTGCCGCCGATCTGATCGCCATGCCGTTTGTGTTGCGCGAGCCTGGCTCCGGGACGCGCGAGGTGATGGAGCAGGCGCTGGCTGCGCGCGGGATTGCTATCCGACCGGTGATGGAATTGGGCAGCACGGAAGCGGTCAAACAGGCTGTTAGCGCTGGTCTGGGTCTCAGCATCGTGTCGTGGGCTACAATCCAGATGGAACTGGATTCTGCCAGGCTGGTTGCGCTCGACGTGGCCGATCTATCGATTCGCCGTCAGTTAAGCCGAGCGCATGTGCGCGATCGTCCCCAGAGTCGGGCGCTCCAGGAGTGGCTGAAGCTGGCAGGTAGATAGCGCGTCATTCGCTCATGCTCTAAGATTGCGATGATGTTGATCATCATCAATCCGATCAGGCGATTTCTGCTATAATGGCCGCCAATAGACGCGAAGGAGCCAGGTTATGACCGTCAAATATACTCGCTGGCTGCGCAGCTATGTTGGCCATCAACGCATCTTGCAGGTGCGCGCAAGCGGCTTTGTGCGCGATGAGTCGGGCAAGATTTTGCTTTGCCGGCGTGCCGACGTGATGTTGTGGGATGTTCCGGGCGGAACGATCAGTCTCGATGAATCGCCGGCGCGCGCGCTGGTGCGCGAGGTGCAAGAGGAGACCGGGCTGATCCTGCATCCCGAACGGCTGATCGGGATCTACAGCGGGCCGGATTTTGCCTGGAGCTACCCTAACGGCGATCAGTCGCAGATCCTGGCGATCTTCTTTGCTGCTCGCATTGTGGGCGGCGCGCTGCAACAAGCCGGGCATGAGAATGTCAATGTCGGCTTCTTCGATCCTGAGCATCTGCCCCCACTGTTGATCCGCACGCGCCGCATGCTGGCCGATGCCTTTGCCGATCGACCAGAAGCCACGTTTGATTTTTAAGATTCAACGCCCCCGCACATAGTAAAGAGGGGCTACCTGTCGCGCGATGCCCTTGAGTTCGAGGAGCGCCAGCGCCGCGGCAGTAGTTGCTGCCGAACAAGCGGCAGCGCGCCCGATTGTGTCGATGTGTTGCGGTTCCGCGCTCAGAACCTGATAGATTGCCTCTTCGTCCGCCGAGAGTGCCAGTTCAAGCGGTTCACCGTCCAGCGCACCGCTGCCGGCCAGACTCAGCGCATTCAACACATCCTCCGCGCTGGTGACAAGCGCTGCGCCATCGCGGATCAGCCGGTGCGGGCCAGCGCTAAGCGGGTTGAAAATCGATCCGGGCACTGCCAGCACCTCGCGTCCCTGATCGAGCGCAAATTGCACGGTGATCAGCGCGCCGCTGCTCTCACTCGCTTCAACGACCACCGTTGCCAGACTGAGACCGGCAATGATCCGATTGCGCGGCGGAAAATTGAGTGGCGCTGGCGGCGTCCCCAGTGGGTAATCGCTGATCAGCGCGCCCTGCGCGCAGATCCGCTCGGCCAGATCGCGGTTACGTTCCGGGTAGATCCGATCCACGCCGCTGGCCAGCACGGCGATCGTGCGGCCACCGGCTTCCAGTGCTGCTGTGTGCGCAATCGTATCGATCCCCAGCGCCAGACCGCTCACAATGGTGATACCGGCAGCAGCCAGATCGCGCGCCAGTCGGCGCGCCGCTTCGCGGCCATAGTGGCTGGGTCGGCGCGTGCCTACAATCGCGATGGCACGCTGATCGGCAGGCGCGATCACGCCGCGCGCATAGAGCAGGGGCGGCGGCGCCGGAATCATGCGCAAGAGCGGCGGATATGCCGGATCGGGCAGCGCCAGCGGCGTGACTCCGGCGGCTCGCACCCTGGTCAGCTCAGCATCCAGATCGAGGTTCTGCCGCGCCGCGCGTAACCCGGCAGCGCTGCGCGCATCCAGCCCGGCGGCAGCCATAGCCGCGTCGTCGGCATGCCATGCCGCTGCGATCGAACCGCAGCGCTCGATCAGCCGCGCCAGCCGGAGCGGCCCGATACCAGGAACCAGGTTGAAACCGATGTAATACCGAACCGCGTCTGCGATCATACCCGTTCTTTCCGCCGATTCACGATCTGATGATCAGTAAACCGCTGACGCGGGGCAAAGGATTCGCTCGATCTGCTCTGTTTTATCCCTCCGCCATAACCAGATCGCCCTCGCTACACCCGCTTCCCCTGGCGGCGGAGGAAGCGAGAAAGGATGTCTAACGAGTAATACAAGCGTTAGGTGTCCAATCATCTTTAGATCAGCGCGCGGCGCTTCCCGCGCGCCCGTGCCATCCTGCTGTCTGGTCAGGAGCGTGTGGCGCCGTCC
>FWPU01000693.1_pt1 | contig 32084 bp, 37 predicted proteins | sample 2228361 | NCBI WGS metagenome assembly FWPU01 (sample SAMEA103939777, study PRJEB20133) | metagenome
CCCCGATCCCTGCATCGGCGGAGACTCGGCGCGAGGACCGGCCAATGCCCCCAGCGGGATTCGAACCCGCGCTACGGCCTTGAAAGGGCCGTGACCTGGGCCGCTAGTCGATGGGGGCCGCGGCCAGCATAGCCGGGGCCCGGGCCGGCCCAGGCGGACCCGTCGGCGGAGGCGTCGCCGCTCCCCGGCAGCGGCTGCCCGAGCTAGCGAGCCCGCCCGAGCGTGAGGATCCGCTTGAGAGCCTTGACGAGGCCTGACAGCGTCACTCGCGATCACCTCCCTTCTCGGCTACGCGCAGCAGTTTCCCTGGAGATGGCCGGCTCCCCCAGCCGTGCCAGGCACCGCCCCGCTACCATCGGGCCATGCCCCGAGGGTACTTGGAAGGCCCGGCCAGCGAGGAGAGGGCGGAGGCCCTCGACCGCGGGCCGCAGGCAGCGACGGCGGTGAGGCCGCGGATCCGGCGAGCCGTGTACGGCTCCACTCCCGACCGCCCCCAGCGCCACTTCATCGGCTGGGCAGACGAGATCGACCGCGAGCAACTCTTTGCCGCCGGCAAGGCCTGGGGCCTGTCGGTGGTGCTCAGGGAGGAGTGACCGGCTCCGGCTGGGCCGCCCGCCGCTCCCAGGCGGCGAGGATGTGGTCGATATAGCGGCGCTGGGCGTCGGAGAAGGGAAGCGAGGCGAGCACCCTCCGTACCTCGGCCGGGTCGTCGTTCTCCACCGCCGCCTCCAGCCGCTCCCGGATGGCCGTAGGCTGGCGGAGCTGACGGCCACGCCAGCGCAGAAAGCTGACCCATGCCGGATCCATACCCGGGATGGTAGAGCCCCCTCGCTATGCTCGCTGGGGGCCGGTAGCTCAGCGGTAGAGCAGGGGACTTTTAATCCCAAGGTCGGAGGTTCGAGTCCTCCCCGGCCCACAGGGAAAATCCCTGCATGTCGCCGGCTCTTGCTGCCGAGCAGAGAAGGCCGGGGGCAGGGCAGGAACGGCTCGCCGCCGACCATCGCGGTCGGACGTCGCCCTCTTCCGCCGTAGCCGCAAGGGTCGCCCGGCGGCTCCGGCAAGGCTCATCGGCGCAGGCCCACCCCATGTCCCAAGCCGATCATCCACCACTCAGCGAACATCCGTCAAGGTGCGGGGCTCGCCTGCCCGGGACGGCAACAGGAGCCGACGCGCCCAGCTTCGCGCACGAGCAGGCGGTCGATCCCAGGCGACCAAACACACACCCAGCCGGCTCGGGCGAGCGGCAGGGCATGACGGTAGGGTAGCCCCCGTCGGCGACGCGGCTTGGAGGGGAGGCTAGGCCGCCTGCTGGGGATAGAGCTGGAAGTGGATCTGGTCTCCCTGCTCGTGAACGGCGAGCAGGCTGGTGTCGAGGAGGGCGGCGGTGCTCGCGTCCAGGAACACCCGGGCCCCTCCCTCTTCCACCACCGCGTCTCCGCTTAGGGGCGCCTCCTCCAGCGACAGGCCGAAGCTGGTGGCCTCCTCTCCCGGCACCTGGTCGGCGGCGATGCGGAGGCCCGATCCCTCGGGCATGGCATTGGCCTCCAAGATGGCGGCGATGGCAACGACCGCTTCCGGGGTGAGCGCGAGCACGGCCCACCTCCTTTCCTGTTGGGGTCGGGGATCTCCCCCGCGTTGGCGGTACCGTACCTGACCCGCCGGGTGTCGGCCCCAAAGAGGAGAAAACAAAGAGGAGAAAACAGGCAGGATGATGACCGTGCGCCGTCGCCTCCCAGTCATCGCCCTCGCCCTGGCCGGCCTGGCCCTGGCCGCCCCCGGCGGCGCTCGGCCGCCCCTTCCCGGCTTGCTCGCCGGGCCTGCCCCCTGGCCGGCCAACACCCGTCTCCTCAAGGCCCGGCTGGATGCCCTCGGCCTTCCCGCCCTCCGCTCGGAGGGGCTCCGCCTCCACACCCATCAGCACCTGGACGTGGTGGCGAACGGGCGGCTGGTGCCGGTTCCCGCCGGTATCGGCATCGACCCAGCCGGACGGTTCATCGCCGAGCTGCACACCCACGACGCGTCGGGGATCATCCACGTGGAGGCCGCCCGGCGGCGCCGGTTCACTCTGGGCGAGCTGTTCGACGTCTGGGGGGTGCGGTTCAGCGCCCGTTGCCTAGGCGGGTATTGCGCCCGAGGAGGAAGGGCGGTGTGGGTGTACGTCGACGGCCGGCGAGCGCTGGGCGATCCCCGGGCCGTCGTCCTCCGGAAGCACCAAGAGATCGTGGTCGCCTACGGCAGCTACGCCTCTATCCCCCAGCCCATCCCCCGCTCCTACCCCTTCCCGTCCGGCCTGTAGCCGTCCCCGGTCTATCGGAGGTCGAGTACCTCGTTGGCGCCGCTCACGGATAGGCCCGGCTCGGTGCCCCCTGCCACCGCGTACACCCGCCCGGCCACAGCCGCCACTCCCAGGCCGTGACGGGGGGTGGGCAAGTCGGGCAGCCGCCGCCACCGGCCCGAGACGAGGTCGTACCCGTACACCGAGGCGATGGTGCCGCCGGGCTCCTCTCCTCCCACGGACACGAGGAGGCGGCCGGCGACGGCGGCGCCGGTACCGCCCCGGGGCTCGGGGAGCGGCCGGAGCCGCCTCCACACGCCGGCGGCCGGCGTGTAGGCCTCCACCAGACTCAGGTTGGAGGCAAGCCCGGACAGGCGACCGGCCACGGCGTAGAGGGTGCCTCTCCAGGCCGCTACCGCCAGGTGCTCCCGGGGCGTGGGCCCGGGAAGAGACCTCCAGCGGCCCGTCGGGAGGTGGAAGGCGAGCATGCGACGGGCGAGGCCGCCCCGACCCACCCCGCCCACCACGTACAGGCGGTCTCCGATCAGGGCGGCGCCGCCCGCCGCCCGCGGCGCCGGCATGGGGGGAAGTCGCCGCCAGCGGCCGCCTGCGAGCACGAAGGCATCCTGCCGGGCGCCGACCAACGGCCCTCCGTAGCCGCCGACCACGTACAGGCGGCCGCGGGCGGCGGCGGCCATGGCGTGGTTCACCGGCACGGGCAGGTCGGGCAGGCGCCGCCAGCGGTCGGCGGCCGGGGAGTAGAGGTCGACCTGCGCGGAGGAGGAGCCGTCGGCCAGGAAGCCTCCCACCACGGCCACGCCACCTCGGAAGGAGGTCGCCGCCACCTCGGTGCGGGGCGTGGGAAGGGGTGCCGCCTGCCGCCAGGCGATACCTGCCCCCGGCAGGGCGGCCGCGGCGGCGGCCACCAGTGCCAGGATCGCTCTCAGCCGCTCACCACCTCCCCCACGGTCTCTCCCCGGGAGCTCACCACCGGAACGCGGTCGAGGCCTGCCACCTCCAGGCCGAGCGCGGCCAGGAAGCGGGTCAGCGCCGCGGGGAGGGCACGGGGGTTTCCGTCCTCCACCTTGACGGCGATGCCCAACCCCTCCGCCGACACGGCGCAGAGGAGCCCCTCGGCGCCGCGCTTGGCCGTCCAGCCGGGAAGCGCCTGCATGAGGGCCGTGTCCACCGCCCCCGGGCCGCCCACGAGCTCGGGCCGGGCCCGCATGGCGCCGGTGACGGCGGCCGCCCCGTCCAGGGCGGGGAGGTGGGCGAAGGCGGCGGCCATCCGCTCTAGGGATAGCGCAAAGGTGGGAACGCCGCAGCCGTCTCCGGCCACCGGGACAGATGCCGCGGCCACCTCCGCCGCTGTTGCCACCTCGGCCAGCACCTCCTGCTGGAGGGGGTGGTGGGGATGCCGGTAGCCGGAGAGGGGCCAGCCGCGCTCCCGGCAGAGGAGGAGGAAGCCGGCGTGCTTACCCGAGCAGTTGTGGTGGAGCTTGCGGCGGGCCCGTCCCTCCTGGAAGCCGCACTCCAGGTCGTCCTCGCTCGCCTGGGCCCGGGCGAGGAGCCGGCCGACAGCGGCAAGCTGGGCAGGCTCGGCCTGGTGGGAGGCACAGGCCACGGCCAGCTCCGCCTGGGTCAGATCGGGTCGGGCCCGGGCTAGGGGGAGCGCCTGGATGGGCTTGGCGCACGAGCGCAGGAAGGTGACGAGCCCGGGGTCGCCGGCGGCCGCCACCCGCCGTCCCTCCTGCACCGCCGCCGCGTGCACCCGGTGACGGGACTCCACCACGCCTCCCCTCCGCACGACTACGCTGAGCGCCTCCATGCCCCGGAGAGTAGTCCCCCAGCGAGGGAGCCTCGGCCTGCTCGGCCACGGTGACTTCCTCAAGCTCTGGTCGGCCCAGACCGTGAGCCAGCTCGGCACCCAGGTGTCGGCCCTGGCCCTGCCCCTGGCTGCCATCCTCGTCCTCGACGCCACCGCCTTCCAGGTCGCCCTGCTCGGTACCCTCGAGTTCCTCCCCTTCCTCCTCCTCGCCCTCCCCGCCGGCGTATGGGTCGACCGGCTGCGACGCCGGCCCATCCTCATCGCCGCCGACCTGGGGCGGGCCGCCGCCCTGGGATCGGTACCCCTGGCGTACTTCCTGGGGGCCCTGACCATGGGCCAGCTGTACGCCGTCGCCCTCGTCGCCGGCGCCTTGACCGTGTTCTTCGACGTCTCCTACATATCCTACCTCCCCTCCCTGGTCGCCCGCCACCGCCTGGTGGAGGGGAACGCCAAGCTGGAGGTGAGCCGCTCGGCCGCCCAGGTAGCAGGACCCGGCCTGGGGGGAGCGGTGGTGGGAGCGCTGACAGCGCCCTACGCCATCCTCTTGGACGCGGTCAGCTTCCTCGTCTCCGCCCTCCTCCTCGGCGCCATCCGCCGCCGGGAGCCCCCTCCGCAGCCCACGCCCCAGCCCAGCCTCGTCCGGGAGCTCTGGGAAGGGCTGTGCTACGTCGTCCGCCATCCCTACTGGCGGGCCATCGCCCTTACCACCGGCAGCGCCAACTACTTCAACACGGTGGGCTTCTCCATCGTCCTCGTCTACGCGGTGCGGCGTCTCCACCTCTCCCCCGAGCTCATCGGCCTCGTCCTCACCCTGGGGAGCTTGGGAGGCCTGGCGTCGGCGCTGGTGGTGCGGCCCCTCTCCCGCCGCCTGGGGATAGGCCCCACCATCGTCGGCTCGGCCGTCCTCTTTGGCCCTCCCCTCCTGCTCGTCCCCGCCGCTCCTCCGTCCTTTCCTCTCCCCTTCCTGGTGGCGGGTATCGTCCTCTCCAGCTTCGGCTCGGTGGCCTACAACGTCACCGGCCTCAGCCTCATGCAGACCCTGACCCCGGAGCGCCTCCTCGGCCGTCTCAACGCCACCCGACGCTTCCTCGTCTGGGGCACCATTCCCCTCGGCTCGCTCACGGGAGGGACTCTTGCCTCTTCGATCGGCCTGCGGCCGACCCTCCTCGCCGGAGCCCTGGGGGCGAGCGCCTGCTTTCTGCCGGTGGCCCTCTCCCCCCTTCGCTCCCTCCGCAACATGCCGGCCGGGGCGGAGCCCCAAAGGCGGCCAGCCGCCTCGCGCCTGCGAGCCTAGCTCGCGGAGGCGGCACCCGGCACCCTTCGGCACCGGGCACCCTTGCGCCCTTTTGGCACCGTTCGGACGCGGTACCGACGCGGTGCCTGGCACCATTAGCGTGGTGCGTGCTCCTGCCCCCGACCTCCAGGCCTCTCCGCCCGATGTCCGCATCGGCCTCTCCCGAGCCGGCGTGAGCGGCGTCCGCAAGGCCGTCCGCATCTGCCGCGGCGACGCCGTGACGGTGATGGCCGCCATCATCGACTGCACCGTCGACCTCTCCGCCGACCAGAAGGGCGTGCACATGTCCCGCTTTCCGGAGCTGTTCGAGGAGGCCATCGAGGTCGTGGTGGAGCGGGAGGCCCAGCTCGTGGAGGTGCTGGCCGAGCACATCGCCAGCCGCATCGTCGAGCGCCAGCGGGCCCTGCGGGCGGAGGTGTGCATCCGGGCCCAGTGGCCGGTGCGCCGGCGCACGCCCGTGACCGGACTCTCCACCCAGGAGATGGTGACCCTGGTCGGCATCGCCGCCGCCTCCCCCCAGAGCACGCGCCGCGTCGTGGGGGTAGAGGCGACGGGCATCAACGCCTGTCCCTGCGCCCAGGGCCTGGTGCGAAGTCGGGCCGCCGACCGCTTGAGCGAGGCCGGCTTCGGGAAGGCCGATGTGGAGCGCATCCTCGACCTCGTACCCCTGGCCACCCACAACCAGCGCGGCCGAGGTACCTTGCTCGTGGGCACCGATCTCCGCATCGACGCCGTCGACCTCGTGTCCATCGTGGAGGGCTCCATGAGCGCCCCCGTGTACGAGCTCCTCAAGCGCCCGGACGAGCTGTTCGTGGTCGAGCACGCCCACCTCCAGCCCCGGTTCGTGGAGGACTCGGTGCGGGCCAGCCTGAAGGAGACCCTCGATACCTACCCCGAGCTGGCCGACGCCGACTTCCTCTTCGCCCGGCAGGTCAACCTCGAGACCATCCACGACCACGACGTGGTGGCCGAGCGAGCGGGCACGGTGGGCGAGCTGCGCCGGGAGCTGGCCACAGGCGAGCCCGTGCTCCGGCACACCGAGCTCCAGGAGTGGCTCCAGGGCTGACCCAGACGATCGTCCGCCGATCGCGCGGCTCCGGTCGGGGCCTGGACGAGCCCTGGAAGGTGATCGTCCTCAACGACGACCACAACACCTTCGAGGGAGTGGCGGCCGCTCTCTCCCGGGTCATCCCCGGCATCTCCTACGAGCAAGGCCTGCGCATCGCCGACACCATCCACACCCAAGGGCGGGCCATCGTCTGGTCGGGCCACCGGGAGCTGGCCGAGCTCTACTGGTCGGAGCTCAAGGCGTCCGGCTTGACCATGGCCCCGCTCGAGCAGTAGGGGGGCGGCCGGGACGGCGGAACTGGAACCGGCTCTCGGTGCCCCTGGCGAGGCGGCGGATGTTGGCCCGATGCAGGAAGACGACTCCCCCGGCGGCGGCGGCGCCGAACGCGATGACCGGCCAGTCCTCCCCCAGGGCGGCGGCCACCAAGGGCAGCGAGCAAGCGGCCACCATGGACGCCACCGACGCGTAGCGGGTGAGGAGGAAGACGACGATCCACACCGCCGCCCCGATGCCGCCCACCTCCGGCGCCACCCCCAGGAAGGCACCCCCGGTCGTGGCCACCATCTTGCCTCCCCTGGCGAAGCCGAGGAAGAGGGGGCGCCAGTGGCCGAGCATGGCCGCCGCCCCCGCCAGCACGCCGGCCAAGCTGCCGGCGACGAGCGACCCGACCAGGGCGGGGGCGAGTCCCTTGCCGATGTCGAGCAGCATCACCGGCAACCCCAGTCGCCGCCCGTACAGCCTCCACACGTTGGTGGCGCCGATGTTGCCGCTGCCCACGGTACGGATGTCCACCCCCCTTGCCAGCCGCACCACCCAGTAGCCGAAGGGGAGGCTGCCGGCCAGGTAGCCGGCGGCGATGAGGGCGGCGTACTCCACCCGGCTCTACACCCGGATGCCGTACGCCTCCACCCAGCCCGACACCACCACCCAGTCGAGGTTGCGGAAGAAGGCGTCGATGTAGGAGGCGCGGTCGGTCTGGTAGTCGAGGAAGTAGGCGTGCTCGTACACGTCCAAGGCCACGAGGGGGGTGGCGTTCCAGATGGGGAAGGTGTTCTGGGCGTCGCCGAGGTAGTTGAACAGCCGGCCCTCGTCCCAGTCGTAGGCAGTCCAGGCCCAGCCCCGCCCGGCCATGGCGGTGGCCTTGAGGTCGGCCCGCCAAGCCTCCACCGACCCGAAGTCGCGCTCGATCAGGGCGGCGGCGGCCCCGTCGGGATCGCCGCCGTCTCCGCCCAGGTGCTGGAAGTAGATCTCGTGGTTCTTGACCCCGCCCACGGCGAAGGTGAGCTCCAGCTTGAGGGCGCGGACGTCCGAGTACACCTGGTTGGCAGCCCCGGGGTCGATGTCGGCCAAGCGGGCCAGGATCTCGTTCCGCTTGGCCACGTACCCTTGGTACAGACGGTAGTGGGCTTCCACGGTGGCGCGGGAGATCCCGTCCAGCTCCAGCAGGCGTGGGTCGAGCGGCCGGGGAGCGATCTCCTGGGCGTTGAAGGCAAGCGTCGTCATTCCCGTCCTTTCCGTCGCTGGTCGTCTGTCCGTCAGCTCGCGGCCGGGTGAGCATAACGGGGGAGGTGGCCGGGGCCGCGAATCCGGCCTCGGCGGGGGACCGTACTCCGGAGGAGATGACGAGCCGGCCTGCCTGCGCCTGCCCTTGCTCGCCACCGGCAAAGCCGACACCATCTCCCCTGTGCAAGGAGGCTCCCCCACGGACGGCGAGCTTTTGGCTCGCATCGGTCGTGGCGACGGCGGCGCCTTCGAGCTCCTCTACCGCCGCTACGCCCGGGCCGTGCTCGGCCTGGCCCTGCGCCGGTTGGGCGACCGGGGCCGAGCCGAGGAGGCGGTGCAGGAGACGTTCGCAGCCGTCTGGCGGGCCGCCGCCACCTACCGCCCCGAGCGAGGCCGGCCGGCGGCGTGGCTGTACGCTGTCGCCCGCAACGCCATCGCCGACCGCAGCCGGGCACGGCAGGAGGCGCCCACCGAGCCCCCCGACTACCCCTCCCCCGAGGCCGGTCCCGAGGAGCGGGCAGAGCAGGCCTGGGTTGCCTTCCGCGTCCACCGGGCCCTACAGGCTCTGCCGGAGCGCGAGCGGCAGCTCATCGAGCTTGCCTACTGGGGAGGTCTGTCCCAGAGCGAGATCGCAGCGCGGGTGGGGATCCCCCTGGGCACGGTGAAGACGAGGACGCGGTCGGCCCTGCTGCGGCTGGCAGACCTCCTGGAGGAGGAGCTTCGGTGAGGCGGGAGCCGCCCCGCCTCGACGACCTCGTCGGCGACGAGGGCCCGGCCGACGAGCTGGAGCGGCTGCGCCGGGCGCACGAGCTGCTCCTCGCCGCCGGGCCGCCGCCGGAGCTGACGGAAGCCGTTGCCCAGCCGCCCCGGGTGGAAGGCGCGTCCTTCCTCGTCCGCCGGCGCCGCCTCCTCGTCTCCCTCGCCCTGGCGGCAGCTCTGGCCGGAGCTGCCTTCGGCCTCGGCTACGCCGTCTCCCCCGGCGGGGAGGGGTTCCAGGCCGTGCGCACCGTGCCCATGTACGGTCTCGGCCGGCTGGCCGGAGCCCGCGCCGACCTGAAGATCGGCGCCCCCGATGCTCACGGCAACATCCCCATCGAGATGGTGGTAGAGGGCCTGCCCCCGCTCCCTGCCGGAGGCTACTACGAGCTCTACCTGTCCAAGGCGGGTAAGCCACGAGCCTCCTGCGGCACCTTCCGCACCGGGCCGGGCACGACCACGGTGCGCCTCAGCATCGCCTACCGGCTTGAGCCCTGGGGCAGGTGGTGGGACGGCTGGGTCATCACCGCCCACCGGCCGGGAGGCCCGACCTGGTCGGAGGTCCTGCTCACCACCTGAGCCCTGAGAAGGGCCTCACGCCCGCCCACCCTGCTCGCCGCCTGACCGGGCTTCGCTGACCGTGCCGCACAGCCGGTCGCGCTCTGGGACAATCGCTGGCCGTGCCCGACCCCCGCGCCCGCTACCTCATCCGCTACGCCGGCGGCTTCGCGCCCCTAGTCGTGCGCCGGGCCGAGGGCGCCTGGCTGGAGACCGAGGACGGGCGGCGGATCCTCGACTTCACCTCGGGGCAGATCTGCTCCACCATCGGCCACAACCACCCCCGTATCGCCGAGGCGGTGCGGCGGTCGCTGCACCGGGCATCTCACCTCAACTCGTGGATGCTGTCGGAGCCGGTGCTCGCTCTGGCTGAGAGGCTGGCACGGCTCCTTCCCGACCCCTTGCGGAAGGTCATCCTCCTCACCACCGGCTCGGAGGCCAACGAGGTCGCTCTCAAGATGGCCAAGATGCACACCGGCCGGTTCGAGGTGGTGGGGCTCGGCCGCAGCTTCCACGGCCTTCTCGCCGGCGCCGGCTCGGTGACCTTCTCCATGGCCCACGCCGGCTACGGTCCGCTGTTGCCGGGGGCGTTCGCCCTTCCTGCCCCCTACGCCTACCGTTGCCCCATCCGCCACTGTGACAGCCGCTGCGACTGCACCTGTCTGGAGGTGGGCTTCGAGCTCGTCGACCAACAGTCGGTGGGATCCCTGTGCGCGGCGGTGGTGGAGCCGGTTCTCTCCGCCGGCGGCGTGATCGTGCCTCCCGACGGCTATCTCCGCCGGCTACAGGAGCTGTGCCGGGAGCGGGGCATGCTGCTCGTGGTGGACGAGGCCCAGACCGGCTTCGGCCGCCTGGGCACCATGTTCGGGTTCGAGCAGGACGGGATCGTCCCCGACTTCGTGGCCGTGTCCAAGACCCTGGGCGGCGGCATCCCGGTGGCCGCCACCGCTACCAGCGCCGCCGTCGAGGAGGACTGCGCGGCCAAGGGCTTCCTCCACGTCACCTCCCACGTCTCCGACCCCCTGCCGGCGGCCGCCGGCTTGGCCGTGCTGGACGTGGTCGAGGAGGAGGGTCTCCCGGCCCGAGCCGGCGAGCAGGGCGCCTACCTTCTCGCCCGCCTGCGCGAGCTCCAGGCTCAGCACGAGCAGGTGGGGGACGTGCGGGGCCGGGGGCTCCTGGCGGGAGTGGAGCTCGTCCGCGACCGCGACCGCCGTCTGCCGGCAGACGAGCTCGGCCTGGCCGTGACCGAGGAGTGCCTCCGCCGGGGGCTGTCCATGAACATCGTCCGGGGCGGCTCCGGGGCCAACTGCCTGCGCATGGCCCCGCCCCTCACCATCACCAGCGGGGAGATCGACCTGGCGGTGGAGATCCTCGATGCTTCCCTGCGGGCGGCCCTGGCCCGGCCGGGCATCGGCGAGGCGGGCGGCGGCGCCCGCCTGTGACCGCCTACGGGGCGACCCGCCCGCAGGCCACGAAGGCGGCGTGGGTGACCGGCATCTTGGCGGCGAAGAAGGCTTCCACCGCTTGGGCGTAGGAGCGGATCTCCCGCTGGGCGGTCTCGTGGGCGCGGAGGGAGATGAAGTTCATGAGGGAGCGGGCGTTGACGGTCCAGTAGAACTCGGTGTAGGCGGCCACCGGCAGGGCGCAGCGGGCGAGCTCGCGGGCGACGCCCATGTCCACCAGCCGCCGGTAGGCGGCGTAGGCGTGCTCGTAGACGGCCTGGAGCTCCCGGCGGGCCCCCTCGGCCACCTCCGCCTCTACCGGCCGAAATGTGTAGGCCCCCGGCTTTCCCACCTGGGTGCGGACGTCGTCGGCCGCCGGCAGGTAGAAGTCCTCGCTCGCCTGGGCGTAGCGGAGGCTGTACTCGTTGTAGCTTCCCACCCGATGGCGCATCCACTCCCGGGCGACGAAGATGGGGGCCCGGACGTGGAAGCGGAAGGCGTTGTGCTCAAAGGGCGTGCCGTGTCGGTCGCGCATGAGGAAGCGGATGAGCTTCTCGTCGGCCTCGTCCATCTCCTCCTTGCGCCGGCCGAAGCTGACCCGGGCCGAGTTGACCACGGAGAGATCGCTGGCCATGGCGTCGTCCAAGCGGACGAAGCCGTGGTCGAGGACGCGGACCGCGCCCTCGGGAACGACGTCGGCGGCGGTGGTCACCACTGCCACTGTAGCCGGGCGGGATGTCGGCGCCACCCGCCTCCAGGCTGCCCGGGGCTTCCGCGGCTCTCGTCGCTCGTACCGTCGGCGCACCTCCGGTAAGGTCGGTTACGCCTCCAGCGGCCCCATGGGAGCGAAGTCGATCCCGGACGACCGGTCCTTGGCCTCCGCCACCTCCACCCGGTTCTTGCCGTTCGACTTGGCTCGGTACAGGGCCCGGTCGGCACAGCGGAGGAGACCGGTGAGGTCGACGGCATCGTCGGGATAGGTGGCCACGCCGAAGCTGGCGGACACCGTCTTCTCCAGGCCGACGACCTGGCAGCGAGCAATGCCGCTGCGCAGCTTCTCCGCCAGCACGAGCGCCCCCTCCCGGTCGGTGCCGGGAAGGATGACCAGGAACTCCTCGCCCCCGGTCCGTCCCGCCACGTCGCTCTCGCGGATGGTGGCCGAGACCAGGGCTGCCACCGTCGCCAGCGCCTCGTCGCCCTTCTCATGGCCGTAGATGTCGTTGATGGTCTTGAAGTTGTCGAGGTCGAAGAGGACCACCGACAGGGGGGAGAGATCCCGTGCTGCCTGGGCCAGCATTCGCTTGAGGGTGTCGTCCAGGGTCCGCCGGTTGGGAAGCCCGGTGAGACAATCCGTGGCGGCTCTGGCCTCGGCGATGGCCAGCGTACGCAGGTTCGCCAGCGAAGGAGCCGCCTGGCTCACCGACTCGATGGCGCGCCTCCACTCCTCTCGGGCGAGGGGACGGTGGTGGCGAACGAGAATGGCGCCGATCACCTCGCCCCCGACGAGGGCGGGGACGCAGGTGGTGGAGCGACCCAGGTCCCCACACACCTGGCAGGAAGGGAGCGGCTCCTGTCCCAGCTGCTGCCGGTGGGCGCGCCCCGACCGTACCGCCAGGCACGCCTCCGGCTCCACATCGAGCAGTCGCTCCGCCAGGGCATCGCTGCTCTCCAGATCGGTGGCCGCTATCAACCGGTTCTCGCTGTTGTTGCAGACGAGCACCGTCACCGAGGTTCCCTCCAGGAGGCGCTCCAGGTAGCGCTTGATGAGGATGTGTGACTCTCCCTCCGTGCGGATGAGCTGCATCGCCTCCAAGAGCTCGTGGAGCTGTCGGCGGTAGGTGATCTCCTCGTTCATGCGGCGGCCCTCCGCCCGCATCTCCCTGCCCACGGTGATCCAGCCGACAAGCGCCGTAGCGACGGCCAAGCCGCCGGCCAAGCTGACCAGGATGGGAGCAGGCCGGCCGGCGGCCAGCCACAGCCCACCGAGAAGCGCCGCCGTTCCTCCCCCAAAGAGGAACGCCATCCTGGTCAAGAGGGACATCAGTCAGCCAATCGGCCCAAAAGAGGGAGGCATCCTCCCCCGAATGGGGGAGGAGCGGCGCTCCGGAAAGACGGAACAGGGGCCGCCGGGCGGCCCCCGTTTTCTTGCCCCTCGCGCTCAGACGGGGGACGCCGTCGGCATCTCCACCGCCCCCAGCTGGACGAGGAGGCCGAGAGCGTCCCAGCTCGTCCAGTCCTCGACGATGCGGCCGTCGGCGATCCGCTCCAGGCTCATCCCCGTCACCGTCATCTCCTTTCCGGTGGGGGCGATGCCGAAGAGCTCCCCCTGGTGAGTGCCGCGGGCGGTCCAGCGGGTGACGACGGTGTCCCCCTCGGCCACCTGCTCCTCGACCGTGACGGCGAGGTCGGGGAAGGCGGCTCGGTAGCCGGCAGCCCACTGCTTGAGCCCCTCCGGCCCGCGGGCCGGCTCGGGCAAGGCCGGATCGTAACCCACGTAGTCGGGGGCGACGATCTCGTCGGCCACGTCCAGGCGGCCGCGGCCGAAGATCTCCTCCAGCTCGCGGCGGACGAGGGCCTTCAGCTCCTCTCCTGCCATGACGCCTCCTTGGGTTGGTGCCCCAGTATGGCCGATTGCCGGCGGAAAAGCAACACCGGCCACGAGCCTGCCTGTCAGCGAACGGCGAAGGCGACCACGGCCACCACCACCAGAGCGGCCACGGCGGCCACGAAGCCCACCACCAGCAGCCGCGACAAGCGCCAAAGCCACCGGGGGACGGCGTCCTCGGGCCCCGGCTCCTGGCGGCGGCCACCCGTCACCGGCGGTCGGGCTCCAGATGGCGGGCGAGCCAGTCGAGGACGATGTGGAAGCGCATGACCCGGTGGGCGGGGGAGCCCGACCGCGACAGCTCGTGGCCCTCGTTGGGGAAGAGCACCAGCTCCACGTCGCGCCCGAGAAGACGGAGGATGCTGAAGAGGTGCTCCGCCTGCTCCATGTGGCAGCGAAGATCTCCCTCCGAGTGGAGGATGAGGAGGGGCGTGGTGATGTTGCCGGCGTAGGTGGTGGGGGACTGCTCCAGGTAGGGGCGGACATCCTCAAAGGGGAAGACCCCCGTGTAGCCCTTCATGAGCCAGCCGATGTCGCTGGAGCCGAACTCGGAGAGGAGGTTGTTCACCGCCCGCTCGGACAGGGCCGCCCGGAAGCGGTGGGAGTGGGCCACGATCCAGCTCGTCATGTAGCCCCCGTAGGAGCCCCCCATCACCCCCAGCCGGTCGGGATCGATGAAGTCGAACCGCTCCAGGGCCGCATCCACCACCGCCATGAGGTCGTGGTAGTCGACTGATCCCCAGCCCCCGCCTCCCTCCACCGGCCCGCGGATGGCTCGGCCCCAGGCCTCACCGTAGCCGGAGGAGCCCCGGGGGTTCGAGTAGAGCACCGCGTAGCCCGCCCGGGCGTACACCTGGAGCTCGTCCAGGAAGCCGTACCCGTACTGGGTGAAGGGCCCGCCGTGGATGACGAGAAGAGCCGGGTAGCGCCGGCCCGCCCGAAACTCGGCCGGCCGCATGATCCAGGCATCGACCTGGGCGCCGTCGGCGGAGACGGCGGTAAAGGGCTCCGGCTCGACCAGGGACCGGCCCTCGCAGAAGGGCCGCGTCACCTCGGTCAGGCGCCGGTGGCCGGAGAAGAGCTCGCCCGGCAGGGTGGGGGTGGAGGCCGTGTAGGCGACGGCGCCGGCTTGGGCGTCGAAGCCGGTCACCCGCAGCTTTCCGGTGACGACCGGCTGGGGCGACCTGGAGCCGTGGGCGGACACGCGGTAGAGGTGGGTCGAGCCCCGGTCCTCCAGGCAGAAGAGAATGTCTGTCCCGTCCCAGACAGGCTCCCGGATCTCCGGGTAGGGGCTACAGTTGCGGTCGACAGCCTCGGTCAGCAGCCGCCGCTCGCCGCCGGCCGCGTCCACCACCGCGATCCGGCCGTGGCGGGGGAAGTCGTATCCTCCTGGCTGCCAGCGGCAGGCGAGGAGCCTGCCGTCGGGCGACCAGGAGGGAGCCTCGTACCAGCCGTCGCCCGCCGTCAGCCGCCTCGGCTCGCCGCCCTGGGCCGGCACCAGGTACAGGTCGCGGCGGAGATCGACGTCCCAGTCGTCGTGACGGGCGGAGTCGAAGGCGATCCACGACCCGTCCGGCGAGAAGCAGGGCCGGGCGTCCTCGAAATCGCCGTCGCTGATCTGCCGGGGTGGGGCCGAGCCGTCGGCGGGGACGACGAACAGGTGGCGACGGCGATCTCCGGTGAAGCCCACGTTGTCCAGCTTGTACTGGAGGCGGCGGAAGCGGCGGGGGGGCCGGCGGCTGTCGTCCTCCTCGGCGTAGGCAGGGTCGGGTACCCGCGAGGCGAAGGCAAGCTGCGTCCCGTCCGGCGACCAGACCGGCGTCTCCACATCCTCGGGCAGGTCGGTCAGGCGCACCGGCTCGCCCCCGTCCACGGCGATGACGTACAGCTGCTTGGCCTTGCCGTCCCGGTTGGAGGTAAAGGCAAGGAGCCTGCCGTCGGGCGAGAAGCGGGGAGAGGCGTCTTCCTTGACGCCCGCGGTCAGGCGGCGGGGGGAGGAGCCGTCCAGGGGTACGAGCCAGATGGCCCCCCGGTAGGCGTTGTGGTCACGGTCGACGCTCCGCACCACCACCGCCGCCACCCTGCCGTCGGGGGAGAGGCGCGGGTCGGCCGCCCAGACGAGCTCGTAGACGTCCTCGGGAAGCACTCAGCCGTGCGCACCCTACCGGAGCCTGGGTGCGGCCCGCGCCCGGCTACTGGCAGGGGCTGCCCTCAACCCCGTGGTACGGGATGTGGGCCGCCGACTCGATCGTCCCGAGCTGGTTCTCCCGCACCACGATGGCCGACTTCGTTTGCGGGAGGTAGGGCGTGCACGGCGGGGTCTTCGTGGACGGAACACAGAGCGTCTGCGGCTTGAGCACGGTCGGCACCTCGACCCCGAGCTGATGGCGTACGACTACGAGCCGCCCGCCGGGCTTCTCCTTCCGCGACAGATCCTGGATCGCGTAGCAGGTGAGGTGCGTGACCGAGTCGCGGATCAGCACCACGTTCTTCTCCACGGGCGCGCAGAGCGCCATCGGCCGCAGGACCCTGGCGCGCTCGGTCTCCAGCTGGTCGGACAGAGCGACGACCCTCTGCTCGAAGGAGCCCTTGGGCTTGGCGTCGTAGCACTTGAAGTGGTCGGTGAGCCTGGCCAGCGACCCCTTCGGGGGCGCGGGTGCCCGCTGCACCTTCGCCAGCCGCTTCGTGAGCGTCGGCACGCACAGGGACCGCGGCTGGAGGACAGCCAGCGTCGCCGTTCCGAACTGGTTCTGGATCCCGACCTCGACCTCCGGCTCCTTCGGATGCGGGCTCGAGCCCCTGATCGCGTAGCACTTGAGGTGCGCGAAGCTCTTGCGGAGCCGGCTCCCGTTCTTGGACACCGGAGCGCAGAGGCTGAGCGGCTTGGTCAGCTGAGCGCTCCCAGTCTCGAACTGGTCCTTGAGCTTCACCGTGGCCTGCTTGAAGCCGCTCCTCACCTTGACCCCGTAGCACTTGAAGTCGTCCACGGCGCCGACCTTGGGCTGGGTCAGCACAGGCCTGTTCGGCGGCAGGCTGTAGATGTGCGCGGCCATCACCAGCGGCGGCCTCAGCTGGACGCGCGCGTGGAGCTGCCCGCTGGGATTCTCGAAGGAGAGATTCTTCTCGGGGAACGTGAAGGTGCTGTCTCCCCCGTCGAGCTCGCCGTTTGCCTGGACGACGGCGTTAGTGATCTTCCCGACGATCGGCTGGGTACCGAGCTGCCGCCCGGCTTGGACGTGCACCGCGGCGGCTTGCCCGGGATTGGCGAAGGGCGGACCGGAGGTCGTGCCCGTCAGGTTGAGGGAGACGATCTCCGTGTCGAACGTTTGCGTCGACCGATCGTAGTCGCCGCGCGTGACGGTGGTGGGTCCGCTCAGGGTGAGATCGAACGGGAACCCGAACAACGAGCCCACGATCCTGGCCACCGATGGGAACGCGTGGGTCGTCGGGGTCGGCGCCGCCGATCCCAGCGGGGTAACGGCGAACGCGGCCACCAAGGAGGCGGCCAGGAGCAGCTGCCTCGACTTCATCGGCTGATCGGGTGGCGCCTTGGCGCAGTCCCCCAGATCACAGCAGTCGGTGCAAGTGCTGAGAGGCTAGAAACGCGCGGCCGCGCCCAGGTGGCGCCCGTAGGCGCCCGTCTCGACGATCTCGACGATCGCTTCCACGGCCCGGTGGATCTCCTCGTCGGCGGTGAAGAAGTGGGGGCCGAGACGAAGGCCGGTCTCCGGCCGGAAGTCGCAGAGGATGTCGCGCGCCGCCAGCTCCCGGTGCACGCCCTCGAAGGCGGGCGTGCGCACCGTCACCGTGCCCCCGCGGCGGGCCGGGTCGAGCGGGCTCGTCACCTCGAAGCCGGCCGCGCGAAGAAGGTTGGTGAGAAGCTCGGTCTGGCGTACCGAGTTGGCCCGTATCCGCTCCACCCCCACGTCCTCGATGAGGTCGTAGCCGGCGGTGGCGGCGTAGAGGGCGGGCACGTTCGGCGTCCCCGTGAGGAAGCGGGCGATGCCCTGCGCATACTCCAGCTCCGGCTCGAAGCCGAACGGCCGGGCGTGCGCCTGCCAGCCGACGAGCGTGGGCTGGAGGCGCTCGATCAGGTCCGGACGCACGTACAGCCAGGCGGCGCCCGGCCCTCCGCAGAGCCACTTGACGCTGCCCCCCACGGCGAAGTCGACCCCGAGCGCGGCGACGTCCAGCGGGACTGCGCCGGCCGACTGGTAGCAGTCGAGGACGACGTGGGCGCCGACCTCGTGGGCGCGGCGGACGATCGGCTCTGCGTCCTGGATCACCGAGGTCTTGAAGAGGACGTGCTGGATGGGGACGAGGAGCGTGCGCTCGTCGATCGCCTCCGCGAGCGGCTCGCCGTCAGGCACGACGACGATCTCGGCGCCACGCTGGGCCTGGTACAGGTAGCGGACGCTGGGGAAGTTGCCCTCCTCGTAGACGATGCGGTTTCGCGGCGGGCGCAGCTCGAAGCAGGAGAGGACGACTGCCTCGGCGATGGTGACGTTCTGGTGCATGCACACGGACCCGGGCGGCGCGCCGACGATGCGGCCGACCTGGTCTCCCACCGTGACCGGCATGTCCCACCATCCCTCTGCCCAGGCGCGGATGCCCCGCTCGGCCCAGACGCGGGCGTACTCGGCAAGGCGCTCCCCCGCCGCCGCCGGCATCGCCCCCAGCGAGTGGTTGATCAGGTAGGTCGTGCGCTCGAGGATCGGGAAGCGGTCGCGGTAGGAGAGGAGGTCCACGGCGGCAGCGTAATCCCCCGCCAGGGGCGGCGAGGCCCAGTGGCTTCGCCTGGCCTCATGGCAGGGCCGTCCATTGTGGACACTTTCGGCGCCTGTCGATGTACACTAAGCTCGTGGTGGTGAAGGTGGGCGTGCGCGAGTTGCGGGCCAAGCTCAGCTCCTGGCTCGATCGCGTCCAAGCGGGCGACGAGGTCATTGTCACAGAGCGGGGAAGGCCCGTGGCGCGGCTGACGCAGGTAGAGCGTCGCAGCCGGCTCGAGGAGCTGATCGCGCAGGGCCGCGTCACTCCAGCCAGGAAGCTGAGGACGCCGATCGACTGGTCGAGGCTTCCGAAGCTACAGGGACGGCCGACTCTGTCGGACTTCGTCATCGAAGAACGGCGCAGCCGCGACTGCTGAACATCTACATCGACAGCTCCGCGCTCGTGAAGCTCCTGCTGCGCGAGGAGGACTGGGAGCGAGCGAGGGAGCTCTGGGAAGACGCCGGCACCCTCGTCACCGCTCGAACGACCTACATCGAGGCACGATCGGCGCTGGCTCGGGCGCACCGGGCGGCCCGTCTATCCGCCCGCATGCTCGCGCGGGCCCAGGCGGAGCTGGACGAGCGCTGGCAGAGAATCGACATCGTCGAGCTCGACCAGGAGCTTGCACTCGCTGCCGGTCAAGCCGCTGAGCAGTTCCAGCTGCGCGCTTTCGACGCGCTCCACCTTGCGGCCGCACGCACGCTCGCGGACCCCGAGCTGGTCGTCGCCACCTGGGACGACAAGTTGGGGATCGCGGCGCTCGAGGCCGGACTGGCCGTGGCCCCTTGACCTAACGGCTGACGGTAGCCGCCTGCGCCTGCGCCGACACCGGCTCCAGGGGCGGCGGGCTGGCGTTGACGAGGATGGCAGCCGCCAGCAGCACCGCCATCCCCACCGCGCTCTCGCCGGCAACGCTGCGCGGCAGCCGGGCCAGCACGCCGGGTCGGTCGAGCCGGGGCTCGACGAGGAAGTGGTGCAGGGCGCCCCAGGCGAGGGCGAGCCCGACCAGGCCCAGCTTGACGATCAGCACCTGCCCGTAGCCCGTCTGCCACAGGTCGGCCAGGCGGGGCAGCCGCAGGATGCTCAGGTAGACGCCGGCGGCCACGACCAGGGCGATCAAGGCGGGCGCGAGCCGGGCGAAGCGGCGAAAGGCGCTCCGCCGCAGCTCCGGTGCGGTGACGCAGGCCACGAGCAGCACGGCCAGCCCTCCTGCCCACAGCGAGGCGGCGCTCAGGTGCACCCAGTCGGCCAGGGCCGACCAAGGCGAGGAGTTGGGCTCCGAGGAGGAGTGGCCGGAGAGGGAAAACCCCGACGCCAAGCCCAGAGATATGAGGAAGGAAGGCCACAAGAGCCTCGGCCGGCGGGCGAGCCAGGCCAGGAAGACGAGGGCGAGGACGCAGGCGAAGCCGAGGGTCATGGCGATGAAGGCGGCGCCGAAGTCGGTGCGGGCGATGGGAGAGACGTCGGAGTAGAGGAAGCGGGTGAAAGGCACCTGGAGCGCTCCCTCCGCCCGGAGGAGGAAGGCGGCGATACCCGCCTCCAACATCCCCACCAGCGCCGCCAGCACCAGCCCGTAGAAGCGGCGCTCGAAGGCGGGCGGCACCGGCCCCCGCAGGACCACCAGCCGGAAGGCGAGGCCGCCGAGGACGAGGGCGAGGCAGGCGAAGGCAAGCCAGCGCACCACGTACTCGGCCACTCCCGGCCCGGCCGCCCCGTAGGCGTCGGTGGGCTCGGGGGCGGCGGCTCCCACGCCAAAGGTGAAGAGACCGGCCACCACGTGCCCGTCGCCGGCGGACAGGGCGTGCCAACGCACGGTGTAGCCGCCCACGGGAAGAGGCGGCACCGGCGCCGCCAGGGCCAGCCCGCCCCGGGCCGGGCGGGCGGGGCCGGAGAGGAGCCGACCGTGGGCGTCGTACACGCGCAGGGAGCCGGGAAGCGCCCGCACCCGCTGGTTGAAGACGAGGACGACCCGCGTCGGCGACCGCTCCAGGCGCTCCCGGAAGGAGGGGCGGGCCTGCTCCAGAGTGGCGTGGGCCAGGGCCGGCGGCGGCAGAGCGAGCGCAACCGCGCTCCCCAGGAGGAGCAGGCGCCTCACCGGTGGGGCACCCCCGCCTCGGGAGACAGGTGGCCGAAGATGGGGGCCACGTCCCGGGACGCGTACAGGGCCACCGCCAAGGCGATGAAGACGGCGGCGAAGCCGGCGTTCCAGGGCAGGGAGCGGGGCCGGAAGGCAGCCAGAAGCGGGAACACGGCTCCTCCGATGAGGAGCCAGCCGGCCAGGTGGTGGATGAAGGCGGAGCGGGAGTAGAGCCACCCGTTCTGCTCGTGGATGAGGAAGGCGGCCCCGGACACGAGGAAGGCCAAGGGGACGGCCAGCCGCCACAGCCCGTGGCGCAGGCGGCCGGCGGCGAGGCCGAGCTCGGCCGCCCCGGCCAGCATCATCACCTGCGCCCAGGCCCCGTGCGCCAGCACGTGCAGCGTGGAGTTGGTGAAGAAGACCATTACCGGGAACATGAGGATCCCCATGAGGAAGGCCACCGTCGGCCACAGGTACCGCCGCCACGGCCGCCGGTCCCACACCTCGGGGCCGGCCACCGCCCGGGCGAGAAGGCACAGCCCCAAGATGAGGAAGCCGGTGGCAAACCACCAGTGCACGTGCTCGGCGGGAGGCATGAGGGCGAGCGGCATCATCCCTCCTCCTCCCTCTCCAGGTCGGCCACCACCCCCGGCGCCACCAGGAAGTGGAAGAGGAGGCCCACGGCCACCACGTACAGGGGAGGCTGGGTGAACAGCCACCAGAACCCCTGCCCGTAGGGATCGAGCAGGGTGATGCGCCAGGGCTGGAGCACGGCCCAGACGACGCCGGCTAGCGCCGTCAGCGGGCCCAGGGCGAGGACGACCCGCGACCGCGCCGACCGGCGCGTCCGCGGCCTGCTCGACTCGGTTGCCACCTCCATGCTCATGACCGCCTCCGGGGATCGAGGGGAAGCCCACCCGCCCGCGGCCTGGGCCGCGGGCTAGCCGGCGGGCAGGGGAGGCGGCCGGCTGTCGACGGCGATGCCGAACAGGCCCCGGGGCGGGCGCACCGGCGCCCCCGGCCGGGCCGGGCAGGGCTCGGGATGGGCCCGGGCCAACCGCCGCCTGGCCTGCTCCACCGCCTCCTCGGCAAGCCGCTCGTAGGCCGCCAGCCACCGCTCGACCGCTCCCCACAGGAGGGCGAGGAGGACGGCGAGGACGGCGAGCACGGGCAGGGCCGAGGTGTGCAGCCAGGGATCGAGGAGGGCGACCCGGCCCGCCGCCGCCTGCTCGGCATCGGCCTGGAGGAGGTAGATGAGAGAGGTGGCGGCGAAGAACGACGCCCACAGGCGGAGAGAGAGGGTCAGCCGTAGCCGCGGCGCCTCCCGGGCAGGGACGGCGCCGAGGGCGGCGAGGACGCGGCCGGCGGCCACCTCGGCCGCCCGCGCCCGCGCCAGCCGCCAGGCCAGTCGGGCGAGGAGGAGGGCCACGGCCAGCTTCACCGCCGCCAAGAGGACGGGGTAGTAGTCGGCTCCCGGGGGGATGGGCGAGGCCACGTGACGGCCGACGTCGATGCGGTGGACGAGGGCCCGTCCCGACAGGACGGCAACGAGAGACAGCAGGCAGAAGGCAAGGAGGGGAAGAGCGCGCTGCCGGCCCGGGGCCCGCACGGGGGCGATGATAGCCGGCGGCAAGGGGCGGCGGGAAGGCGGCCGGGGGCGGATCAGCCGACGATGGTCAGGATGTAGTCGGCGCTGGCGTCCCCGTTGAAGTCGAACACGAGCACCCGCTGCCACTGGCCCAGGCACAGACGCCCGTCCTGGAAGGGGATGGCCTCGGTGCGGGGGCCGAGGAGGGCCACGATCAACCGCTCCCGCTCAGCCGCGTCCAGGGGGACGAGGCGCTCGAGCAGAGCCTCGAAGTCGCAGAAGAAGCCCGACTCGCGCTCGGTCACCCGCACCAGCGAGGTGGGAGAGTCGGCGGTGACGTAGGCCAGCCCGGCCGGGATGCCCGACGCCCGTACCTCCCGCGACACCTCGTTGGTGATGTCGAGCACGGCCAGGGTGGGGAGCGCGGCCGCCACCGAGGTGGGGATCTCCACCGACGTCATGCGCACACCTCCCGGGGCAGACGAAAGTGGACGTCCTCCCTGGCCACCGTGACCTCCTCCACCCGGTCGTAGCCGCGGGCGGCCAGCTCCTCCAGCACCACCTGCACCAGCCCTTCCGGAGTGGAGGCGCCGGCGGTGAGCCCGACCACGGTGTGGCCGTGGAGCAGCCTCCCGTCGAGGCCGCTCTCGCCGTCGATGAGGGTGGCCTGAGCCCCCGCTGCCTGGGCCACCTCCACCAGGCGGTTGGCGTTGGAGCTGGTGGGGGAGCCGATGACGAGGATGAGGCTGGCCCCCCGCCGGGCGATCTCCTTGACCGCGTCTTGGCGGTTCTGGGTGGCGTAGCAGATGTCCTCGGCGCCCGGGCGTCGGAGCTGCCCGAACCGGCGCTCCAGGACCTGCACGGTGGCGGCCACGTCGTCCAGGGACAGGGTGGTCTGGGTGATCACCGCCAGCGGCCGGCCGTTCGTCTCCAGCCGGCGGGCGTCCTCGGGGGACTCCACCACCACGATCTGGTCGGGGCGCTCGCCCTTGGTGCCGATGACCTCCACGTGGTCGGCGTGGCCGATGAGGGCCACCAGATGACCGGAGTCGGCGTAGCGGCGGGCCTCGGCGTGCACCTTGGAGACGAGGGGGCAGACGGCGTCCACCACCCGCAGGCCGCGGCGATGGCAGTTCTCCCGCACTGACGGCGCCACCCCATGGGCGGACAGGACGCAGATCTCCCCGGGCGGGATCTCCTCCTCCGAGTCCACGAACACCGCTCCCATCCCCTCCAGGCGCCGCACCACGTTGTCGTTGTGGACGATCTCGTGGCGGACGTAGACGGGCGGGCCGTGCCGCTCGAGCAGCCGCTCCACGATCTCGATGGCCCGATCGACGCCGGCGCAGAAGGAGCGGGGGGCGGCGAGGAGGACCTGCTTGCCGTCGGCGGTCACGTTCCCACCTCCCGGAGGCGGCCGAGGGCCCGGTGGACGTCGCCCAGGGCGCGAGCGGCTGGGCGGGGGCTGGCCAGGACGGCGACGACGCCGGTCCAGGTAAGCCGCCCATCGCGCCCCAGCGCCCGGGCCAGGGGGCCGAGAGGGCGGGAGGGAGTGTCGGACACGGCCCGCAGCACTCCCCGCAGCCGCCCCGACCGGGCGAGAAGCCCGGACTCCATGTCGGCCGCGTCGGCGCCGCTGCGCCGGGCGAGGGCCCGCCGCTCCTCGGGGCGGTCCACCAGCCGGGAGCAGGCGACGACGGTGCCGGGGCGGGCCCCCGGCGCGCCCAGGGGGCCGCCCTCCCACAGGGGCCGGCCCTCCTCGTCCACCCCCCGCACGGCGTCCACAACCTCGCCCACCCGCAGCCCGTCGTGGAGGGCGCCGGCCAGGCCGAAGGAGACGAGGGGCCCATCGGGCAGGGGCCTGCGCGCTCCCACTCCCACCACCGCCGCCCGCGCCCCCAGCCGGCGGGCGGCCCGGGCCTCCACCCGGGTGGCGCAGACGAAGGTCACCCCGTCAACGTCCACGCCATGCTCCTGACCGTCTCCCTCAGGCTCTCGGTGGCGGCGTAGGCGGCCGCCGGCTCGAAGCCGGAGTGGATGGCGCAGTGCTCGCAGCGGGGGTCGTTGCCCGGCCCGTACAGCTCCCACTGGATGCCCTCGATGAGGGCCTCGTAGGTGGGGAAGATGCCGTCGGTGAGGAGGTAGCAGGGGCCCTTCCACCCGTACGGGTTGCGGGTAATGGAGCCCCAAGGGGCGCAGGGGAGCCGGCGCTCGCCGGTCAGGAAGTCCTGGTACAGGGGGCTCGCCAGCCACCGGTATCCCCGCTCGCGGACGGCGGCCCGGATGCGGCGGAACTTCTCCTCGTGCTCGGCCCTGGTCATGGTCAGGGCGGGGTCGATCTGGGAGTACTGGTAGCCGGGGGCGACGAGCATGCCGTCGATGCCCACCTCGTTGGTGAGGTAGTCCATCATCTGGATGACGTCCTCCACCGACGTCTCCTTGAACACGGTGGTGTTGGTGGTGACCCGGAAGCCCGCCCGCCGCGCCTTCCTGATGGCGTCGATGGCGATGTCCCACAGGCCCGGGTAGTCGCAGATGTAGTCGTGGATCTCCCGCATGCCGTCCAGGTGGACGACGAAGGTGAGCCTGGGATCGGGCCGGAAGACGTCCAGGAACTCCTCCATGCGCAGGGCGTTGGTGCAGAGGTCGATGGTCTTGCCCAGCTCGAGCAGGCCGGCCACCACGTCCTCGATGCCCTTGTACACGAGGGGCTCGCCGCCGCAGATGGAGACGACCGGCGCCGGGCACTGGACGCCGGCGTCGATGCACTCGTCCACCGTGAGCCGCGCCTTGTTCGACTCGTACTCGCGGATCTTCCCGCAGCCGATGCAGGCGATGTTGCAGGCCAGGGTGGGCTCGAGCATGAGCACGAGCGGGTAGAGCTCGCCCTTCTTGCGCTGGGAGGCCACGTAGCGGCCGATCTGGATGGTGGAGCGAAGAGGAAACTTCATGTCGCCATCCTTTCTCGCAGGCGCCCGAGCGCCATGAGCGGGAAGTGGAGACGGTACAGGTGGTACCGAATCATGAAATCCGTCGGAAACCCGGTTCCGGTGTAGTGCTGCTCACTCCAGTCGCCATTGTGGAGCTGCCTGGCGCAGAGAAAGCCCGCCGCGCGCCGGGCGGACTCGCTCGTTGCCTTGCCTGCCGCCACGTAGGCTAATAGAGCCCAGGCCGTTTGTGAAGGCGTAGCCACCCCCCGGCCGCGCCAGGCCCGGTCGTGGTAGGAGCGGATGTCCTCCCCGAACCCGCCCGACTCCTGCTGTACGGCGTCCAGCCAGGCCACCGCCCGCTGCACCGCCGGCTCCCGGGGGGAGAGACCGCAGGCCTCCAGGGCAGGCAGCGCCGCTCCCGTGCCGTAGACGTGGTTGACGCCCCACCGGCCCCACCAAGAGCCGTCCTCCTGCTGGGCGGCGAGCAGGTAGCGGAGGCCGCGGCGGACGACGGCCTCGTAGCCGGGCTCGCCGGCGAGCGCCTCCAGGGCGTGGGCGGATACGTCCTCGCTGGGGGGGTCGATGACGGCGCCGAAGTCGCAGAAGGGGATCCGGTACAGCCACTCGGCCGTGTTGTCCACGTCGAAGGCGCCCCAGCCGCCGTTGGAGGACTGCATGCCGGCAATCCAGGCCAGACCCCGCTTCACCGCCTCCTCGCCCATGCCCAGGGCGCGCAGGGCCAGGCAGACCACGGCCGTGTCGTCCACGTCCGGGTAGAGGTCGTTCTCGTGCTCGAACGCCCACCCGCCCGGCTCCAGGGCGGGAACCCGCACCGACCAGTCGCCCCTCACCCGCACCTCTTGCCTGAGGAGCCACTCGCCGGCCCGGACGAGCTGGGGGTGGTGGGCGGCAAGGCCGCAGGCGCGGAGGGCGAGGACGGCCAGGGCCGTGTCCCACACCGGCGACTGGCAGGCCTCGGGGCGCAGGCGGTCGCCCTCGTCGATGAGGAAGCCGCCCCAGCCCTCCACCGCCCGCCGCAGCTGGGGATCGTCGAAGCTGTAGCCGAGGGAGGCGAGCATGATGATCGACCACACCCAGGGGGGCTGGATGCCGCCCCAGCAGCCGTCCGCCTCCTGCCGCTGCCGCACCCAGCGCTCGGCCGCGGCCAAGGCGCGGCGACGGAGGGGACCGGGCCGGCGGGGAGGACGCGACCGGCCGGGCCGGGCGCCGATCTCGCCCAGGTCGACTCCGGCCGGACGGCAGGGCCGTAGCGCCTGCACCACCGACAGGGGGACGATGGTCTGGCGGGCCCAGCAGGCGAAGGTGTAGATGGAGAAGGGGGACGCCGGCGGCAGGAGGATGACCTCCACCGGCACGGTGGGGATGTCCTGCCAGGGCCACTGGTCGAGGAGGGCGAGGAAGCACTTGGTGAACACCCGTGCCCGAGCCACGCCCCCCTGCCGGCGGATGTAGGCCCGGGTGGGCTCGCCGGGATCGACGCCCGCCATCCTCAGCGCCACGTACGCCTCGATGGTGGTGGAGAGGTCGGGCGGCCCTTCCCACCAGTTGGCCCAGGTGCCGTCCTCCCGCCGGCGGGCGAGGAGCTCGGCGGCCAGCTTGCCGTCGGTAGCGGGGTCGCGCAGGCCGAGAAAGTGGAGCCAGAAAAGGTGCTCGGCCACCATGGTGGCGTTGGACTCGAGCTCCCCCACCCAGAATCCGGCCGGGTGCTGGAGCTCGAGCAGCCGGCGCGTGCCCTTCTCGATGGCCCGGTCGAGGGCGGTGAGCTCGGCCGCCACGGTCATCTCGGCCCCCCCGCCTTCTCGAGCAGGGCTTGGGCCGCCGCCCGGCCGCTTCTCACCGCCCCCTCCATGGTGGCCGGCCAGCCCGTCTGCGTCCAGGCGCCGGCCCGGACGACGTTGGTACGGGCAGTGACCGTCCCCCGGCGCCGGGCGGCCTGACCGGGGCGGCCGGCGAAGGTGGCCGCCGGCTCCCGGCTCACCCGCGACCAGAGGAGCTCGGCCGGCCCCAGCCGCCCGGTGAGCTCGGAGGCGAGAAGGTCGACCAGCTCCCGCCCCCGCACCTCCAGAAGCTCGGGGGCGCCGCTCGACACCACCGTCAGGTACTGGCCCTGCTCCGGCTCCCGGCCGGTAAGGGCGCCCCGGTCGAACACCCAGTGAGCGGGGCTGGAGAGGAGCGCCGCCAGCGGGTAGGGGAGGATACGGCGGTCGAACAGGAGGTGGGCGCTGACGATGGGGGAATGGCCCAGGTTGGGGTCGTCCTCGCCCAGCAGGCGGGCCGCCTCCGCCGGCGGGAGGGCGACCACGAAGGCGTCCCCCTCCACCCTCTCGCCCCCGGCCAGCACCGCCGCCCCCTCCTCCAGGGCCACCACCCGAGCCCCCGTGCGCACCTCCGCCCCGGCCTCGGCCAGGGCCCGGCCGGCGGCCTGGCCGTGCATGGCCCCCAAGGGGGCGGCGGGGAGGACGAGATCCCCGTCCGAGCGCCGGCCGAGCAGGGCGGTTTGGACGGTGAACACGCCCAAGGCGGCGCTGGCCTCGGCGCAGCGGAGATTGAGGGCCGGGCGCAGGAATACCTCCCAGAAGCGCTCCACCGCCGGGGGCGGGCAGCCCAGCCGGGCCAGGAGGGAGGCCACGGTGTCGCCGTCGTGCTCAGCCGGGCGGAGCCGGCGCAGGCGTACCGCCGCCCAGGCCACCGCCAGCCGGTGGCGGAAGGGTAGGTGGCGGTAGCGGAGGAGGGAGAGGAGGCCGGGGCGGATGGTGGCCACCCGTCCTGTCTCGTCGATGACGGGAAGAGCCAACGGCCGGCGGATCACCAGGTCGCCGCTGCCGATGTCGTCCAGGAACTCCAGGTAGGCCTGGCAGCAGCCGAGGGCGATGTGCTGGCCGTTGTCGGGGGGAGGATCGGGATCGCCCTCCCGGGCAGGGAGGGTCTGCACCGCCCCGCCCAGGGTGGGCCTGGCCTCGAGCAGCGTCACCTCCTGCCCGGCCCGGACGAGATCGAGCCCCGCCGCCAGCCCGGCCAAGCCGCCGCCGATGACCACCACCTTCATGGCAGTAGCCCCGCCACGGCGATGCGCAACTTGGTCACCCCCGACAGCTGGGGGGGGCCGGCAAAGACGTCGAAGCCGGAGGCCTCGATCCGCTCCAGGGTGGCCTCGTAGAGGTTGGCGAAGGCGGCCACGCAGGCCCGCGAGCGGCGGTCGAGGCGGGGAAGCAGGGTTCTCCCCTCGGCCAGGTGGGCCCGGGCGCGAGCGGCCTGGTGGGCCATGAGGGCGCGCCAGGCGGGGGTGACCCGGCCGGCGGCGATGTCCTCCTCGGCTACGCCGAAGCGGCGGAGCTCGTCCTGGGGCAGGTACACCCGGCCCAGCCGCCAGTCCTCGGGGACGTCGCGGATGATGTTGATGAGCTGGAGGGCGACGCCCAAGGTCTCCGCCCGCCGCGGCTCGTCGGCTCCGTACACGGCCACGCAGGCCACCCCCACCGCCCCTGCCACCCGCCGGCAGTAGCCGAGGAGGGCCTCGAAGTCGGCGTACCGCCGCCGCTCGGTGTCCATGAGGCCTCCGTCGATGAGGTCGTGGAGGGCCCGGTCAGGGATGGGGTAGCGGCGACGGGCATCGGCCAAGGCCACCAGCATGGCCTCGTCGCCGGGATCGCCGTCCAAGCGGGCACGCAGGGCCTGGAGTCGCCGCCTCTTGTCGGCGTCGGCCAAGTGGGGGTCGTCGGCGATGTCGTCCACCCGGCGGGCGAAGGCGTACACGGCGGCTACGGCCCGTCGCTTGGGCGGGGGCAGGAGCATGATCCCGTAGGCGAAGTTGCGGGCCCGAGCCCGGGTCAGCCGCTCCACCTCCGCGTATGCCCGCTCCGTCCTCACGGGAGCAGAGCCGCCAGCGCCTCCCGGGCCAGGCGCAGACGGGAGGGGACGGGGCGGTGGGAGAAGACGTCGTACCCCAGCTCCTGGAGCTGGTCGAGGGCAGTCAAGCCGCCCCGGGCGAATAAGGCCACCGCCCTACCCACTCGTCCTCCCAGGGCCCGGCCCAGCGGCTCCCCCGAGGCGAGGAGGCGGCGGGCGCGGCCGGCCTCGTACTCCATGAGTCGCCGGAGCGGCAGGCTGGGCCGGTCGAGAGCGGTGACGCCGAACCGCCGCCGCTCCTGGGCGGGCAGGTAGATCCGGCCCAGGGCCAGGTCGCGAGGCACGTCTTGGAGGAAGTTGACGAGCTGAAGGCCGGTGCAGACGTCGTCCGACCAGGCCGTAAGCGCCGGCTCTTCCCCCCGGCCGAGGACGGCCAGCACCAGCCGCCCCACCGGGTCGGCCGAGTGGGCGCAGTACACCCGCAGGTCGTCCCAGGTCTCGTACTCGGCTACCCGCTGATCCATGCGGTTGGCCTCGATGAGGCGCAGGAACGGCTCCCGGGGAAGCCGGCAGGCCTGGATGGTGGGCCGGAGCGCCGCCATCACCGGCCAGGAGGGACGGGCCCCGTCGGCGTAGCAGAGGTCGAGCTGGCGCTCCAGCTCCTCCAGCACCGCCAAGCGGTCTCCCTCCCACTCGTCCCCGAGGATGTCCACCAAGCGGGCAAAGCCGTACACCGCCCGCAGGTGGGAACGAAACCGGCGGGGGAAGAGGAGGGAGGCGACGGGGAAGTTCTCAGTGCGGGCCCGCGCAGCGACTTCCGCGACGTCCATGGGCATGCGACGATGCTACCGCGATGCGGGCCATGGTCCTGGACGAGCCCGGGCGGCCGCTCCGTGCGGCCGACCTCCCCGACCCCGTCCCCGGCCCCGGCCAGGTGCTGGTGGCCGTGTCCGCCTGCGGCGTCTGCCGCACCGACCTGCACGTGGTGGACGGGGAGCTGCCGGAGCCGAAGCTGCCCCTCGTCCCCGGCCACCAGGTGGTGGGGCGGGTGGCCGTCCTGGGGCCGGAGGCGGAGCGGCTCTCCCCCGGGCAGCGGGTGGGCGTCCCCTGGCTTGGCTGGACGTGCGGCGAGTGCCGCTACTGCCTGACCGGGCGCGAGAACCTGTGCGACCGGGCCCGCTTCACCGGCTACCAGCTCGACGGCGGCTACGCCGAGCTCGTCGTCGCCGACGAGCGCTTCTGCGCTCCTCTGGCCGAGGGCTACCCCGACCTCCAGGCGGCGCCCCTCCTCTGCGCGGGGCTCATCGGCTACCGGGCCCTGCGCATGGCCGGGGACGCCGACCGCCTGGGCCTGTACGGGTTCGGCGCCTCCGCCCACATCGTCTGCCAGGTGGCCCGATGCGAGGGGAGGCGGGTGTTCGCCTTCACCCGGGCCGGGGACGAGCAGGCCCAGGCCCTCGCCCTCGAGCTGGGAGCCGAGTGGGCAGGCGACGCCCTCGGCCCCCCGCCGGAGGAGCTGGACGGGGCCATCATCTTCGCCCCTGCCGGCGAGCTCGTGCCGGTGGCCCTGCGGGCGGTGGCAAAGGGGGGATCGGTGGTCTGCGCCGGTATCCACATGAGCGACATCCCCTCCTTCCCCTACGAGATCCTGTGGGGCGAGCGGGTGCTGCGCTCGGTGGCCAACCTCACCCGCCGCGACGCCGAGGAGTTCCTCCGCCTGGCCCCGCGGGTGGCGGTGCGGACCGAGGTCGAGGTGTTCCCCTTGGAGGCCGCCAACGACGCTCTCGCCCAGCTGAGAGCGGGCGCGGTGCGAGGCGCCGCCGTCCTCGCCGTCGCCTCCTGAGGCGGCAGGTCGCCTCCCCCATCTCGCCTTCTCCCTGTCAGTTTGAGGGATGGCCGGGGCCGGGGAAGAGGGATAGGGTGGCAGCGGGTTGGGTCACCCGCTCCCTACGGGTCGTCATCACCAACCCATTCTTAGTCTCTCCCCCGGGGGCGGCTGTCCGCCGCCCCCACTCCCCAGCGACGGTCTCCCCCTTCCAGGGCATCGACCCCGTTCTGCCGAGACCGATACGGAGGAGGGGCGGAGGAGCCGAGTCGAGGAGGCGAGGGATGGGCGAGCTTTGCATCCGCTGCGTGGTCGCCGACGACCACCCCCCCGTCCTGGACGCTTTGGTGCAGGTGCTGGAGGCGTCGGGCATCGACGTGGTGGGGACAGCTCGGTCGGGGGAGGAGGCCGTGGCCCTCGTCTCTCGGCTGCGGCCGGACGTGGCCCTCTTGGACGTCCGCCTGCCCGGCCTGAGCGGCGTCGACGCCCTGCGCCGCATCGCCCTCGTCGCCCCCGACGTCCGTGTCTGCCTCTACACCGGCTACAGCGACCCTGCTCTCCTCCGGGAAGGGCTGGCGGCAGAAGCGGCGGCGGTCGTCCTCAAGGAGAGCCCGGTAGAGGAGATCGTCCACGCCGTCCGGGCCGCCGCCTCGGGCGAGCGCTACCTCGACCCGACGGCGGCAGCGACGCTGGCGGGGGAGGCACAGCCCACCCTCACTCCCCGCGAGCGTCAGGTCCTGGAGCTGTTGGCGGCCGGCCTGGAGACACACCAGATCGCCCGCCGGCTGGGTATCTCGTCCCACACCCTGCGCACCCACATCGCCAAGGCCATGGATAAGCTGGGAGCGCGGACGAGGCCGCAGGCGGTGGCCGAGGCTCTCCGCCGCCGCCTCATCGACTGAGTGGGCCGCCATCCCCCATCTGGGAGTCGGCTTGCCCACTTGAGGGGTTGCCCCGCCCCGGCCGCACGCCCGATGCTGATGGCGAGCGAGGACGTCGAAGGCCGTGGCTACCTTCCCCCCAGTCGGCATCACCGCGCCCACCCGGGAGCAGATCCTGACCCACCGGGGAAGCGCCCGTCTCCTCTTCCATCTGGAGGCGATGGGACGTCTCACCGCCTGCGACGGGAGGGCTGCCGACGTAAGCGCGTTCGTGGAGGCAGCCTCGGCCGAGGCGTCCCTGACCTCTCTCCTCTCCCGAGCGGGGCGCCGGCGCGTCCGACAGCCGGGACAGGTGGACTGCGTGGTGGCCGACGACCACCCCATCGTCAGCCGGGCGGTGAGCGACGTTCTCGTCCGGCACGGGATCGCCGTCGCCGGCAGCGCCCGCACCGGCCGGGAGGCGGTGGAGCTCATCGAGACGGTGCGGCCGGCGGTGGCCCTGATCGACCTGCGGCTGCCCGGCCTGGACGGGGCCGAGGTAGCCCGCAGGGTGAGTAAGAGCGCGCCGGAGACGGGGGTCATCCTCTACACGGGGGTCGACCCCGCCCTCCTCTCTGCCGCCCTCCAGAGCGGCGCCCGCGGCTTCCTGCTCAAGGAGGCGCCCGTGGGCGACCTGCCGCGGGCGGTAGCCATGGTCGCCCGGGGGCACATGTACGTGGACCCCGCTCTGGCCGCCTTCCTGGTGCAGTCGCCCGCCGCCCACGGGCTGGACGGCCGGGAGCTGGAGATCCTCCGCCTGCTCGCCGCCGGCTTCAC
>FWPU01004550.1_pt1 | contig 32077 bp, 24 predicted proteins | sample 2228361 | NCBI WGS metagenome assembly FWPU01 (sample SAMEA103939777, study PRJEB20133) | metagenome
CCCCCACGCCGACCCCCACCCCCACAGAAACGCCGGAAGCGCCCCCGGCCCTGGGGGACCCGGCGCGTGGGGAGCAGCTCTTCACCACTGGCAAGGACGCCGCCCCGGCCTGCACCACCTGCCACTTCGTGGACCAGGACATGGTGCTCATCGGCCCCTCCATGGTGGGCATGGCCTCCCGCGCTGCGGAGCGCGTCCCCGGCCTGAGCGCCGAGGAATACCTGCGGCAATCCATCCTGGAACCGAACGCCTACCTGGTTCCCAACACGGAGGCCAACGTCTTCGCGGCGGGCGATACCAGCCTGATGTTCCAGAACTACGCGGATTTCCTCACCGAGCAGGATGTCAACGACCTCGTCGCCTACATGCTCACCCTGGATTGAGCCGCTCCCCGGCAGCGTCGCCGTCCAACGCCCTGCCCGCGCAGGGCGTTTTTTTGTACCCCGCACCGCCCGCCACCCCCTCGAATCGTCCTATTCTGACAATCAAGATATAATATGGGCCATTGTGAATAGTTGCTTTTTGGATGGAGCCGCAGCCATGTCCGACATGCCCAACACCAAAACAGAGTGGTATCATCCCCCCGCAGAAATCGTCAGGCACGCCCACGTCCCCGACTACGAGGCCGTCTACGCCCAGGCCCAGGCCGACCCCCTGGCCTTTTGGGCGGAGCGCGCCCAGGAGCTGGACTGGTTCGAGCCGTGGCAAAAAGTGCTGGATGACAGCAACGCTCCCTTCTTCAAGTGGTTCGTCGGTGGCAAGATCAACATCGCCCACAACGCCCTGGACCGCCACGTCAAGACCTGGCGGCGCAACAAGATCGCCCTCATTTGGGAGGGCGAGCCGGGCGATGTGCGCACCTTCAGCTACTACCGCATGTGGCAGGAGGTCAACCGCTTCGCCAACATCCTGCGCAGCATGGGCGTCCGCAAGGGCGACACGGTCACCATCTACATGGGGCGTGTGCCGGAGCTGGTGTGGGCCATGCTGGCCTGCGCCAAGATCGGCGCCATTCACTCTGTTGTCTACGGCGGCTTCAGCGAGCAGGCCCTCGCCGACCGCATCGAGGACTCCCAGAGCCGCGTGGTGGTCACGGCGGATGGCAACTGGCTGCGCGGCAAGATCGTGCCGCTCAAGGATACCGTGGACGAGGCCGTGCGCCGCTCCCCCGTCGTCGAGCACATCATCGTCGTCAAGCGCACCGGCCAGGAGATCTACATGGAGCCGGGGCGCGATTTCTGGTACCACGACCTGCGGGCGCTCCCCATCGCCTCCACCCGGTGCGAGACGGAGGTGATGGACGCCGAGGACCCGCTCTTCATCCTCTATACCAGCGGCACCACCGGCAAGCCCAAGGGCGTCCTGCACACCCACGGCGGCTACCAGGTCTACACCAGCACCACCCTCAAATGGGTCTTCGACATCAAGGACGAGGACCGCTGGTGGTGCGCCGCCGACCCCGGCTGGATCACCGGGCACAGCTACATCGTCTACGCCCCGCTGATCCTGGGGGCCACCAGCTTCATGTACGAGGGCGCGCCCACCCACCCCTACCCCAACCGCTGGTGGAAGATGATCGAGCACTACGGCATCACCATCCTCTACACCGCGCCCACGGCCATCCGTGGCCTCATGCGCTTTGGCGACGCCTGGCCCAACCGCCACGACCTCAGCAGCCTGCGCCTGCTGGGCAGCGTGGGGGAGCCGATCAACCCCGAAGCCTGGAAGTGGTATTACACCGTCGTCGGCAAGGAGCGCTGCCCCATCATGGACACCTGGTGGCAGACCGAGACCGGCGGCTTCATGATCACCCCCCTGCCCGCCATGCCGCTCAAGCCCGGCAGCGCCACCCGCCCCTTCCCCGGCATTGAGGTCGATGTCGTCGATGACGCGGGCAACCCTGTGCCGCCCGGCACGGACGGCATGCTGGTCATCAAGAAGCCCTGGCCCGGCATGCTGCGCACCGTCTACGGCGACCCCGACCGCTACGTTGAGCAGTACTGGAGCAAGTACAGGGAGCAGGGCTGGTACCTGGCCGGGGACTCCGCCCGCAAAGACGAGGACGGCTACATCTGGGTCATCGGGCGCATCGACGACGTGATCAAGGTCAGCGGCTACCGCCTGGGCACGGCGGAGGTCGAGTCTGGTCTGGTCAGCCATCCCGCCGTGGCAGAGGCAGCCGTCATTGGCGTCCCGGACGAGATCAAGGGCAACGTCATCTACGCCTACTGCATCCTGCGGGAGGGCTTCTCCGCCGACGGCACCCTGGAGGCCACCCTCAAGGACCACGTCCGCCACGAGGTCGGCCCCATCGCCGTGCCCGCCCATATCGAGTTCGTGGACTCGCTGCCCAAGACCCGCAGCGGCAAGATCATGCGCCGTCTGCTCAAGGCGCGGGCCATGGGCCTGCCGGAAGGCGACGTGAGCACCCTGGCCGACTGAAGGCCGTCCCCCGCCACCCACACGCGCACAACAGGAGCGGATGCTCGCCGCAGGGCATCCGCTTTTGCTGCGTCAGGTTGGTCAGGCAGGTCAGGAAGTTGTCAGCCGGTCACCGCCCAGTCGCTTATTGATCCGCGCCGCGCTCCGTGCTAGCGTGAGAAGTGTTTCGGCAAGTGGACTGGAGACTGCCTGATGTGGTACATCACCCGGCGGTATATCCACCTGGCCCTGTGGAGCTGGGGGCCGCCCCTGGCCGCCATGGCCGCCATGTTCCTCGCCTCCGCGCAGCCCAAGTACGGGCCGCCCGGCCAGGCGGCTTTCGTCTATTTCTCCGGAGCCATGCCCGTCTTCCCTGGCGTGTGGGATGCGCTCATCAAAAAGAGCGGGCACGTGCTCGCCTTCGGCGTCCTGGCGCTGCTGAACCTCCGCGCCCTGCTGGCCTGGCGTTGCTCCCTGCGCCGGGCCGTTTGCCTGGCCCTCCTGCTCACCCTGGGCTACGCCTTCCTGGACGAGATTCATCAGGCTTTCGTGCCGGGCCGCCACCCCTCCCTGCTGGACGTGGGCCTGGACTCCATCGGCGCGGTGCTCTTCACCTTCGCCCACGGGAAGATGGCCCGGCAGCGCACGAACGCCCCTTAAGGCATAATAGAGCCGGTTCTCCCCCTGCACCGAACTGCATCGAACGGAGCGGGCACAGCATGCGCTACGAGGCCGTTCTCTTCGACATGGACGGCGTGATTGTGGATACCACGCAGTCGGTCACCGCCTTCTGGCTCCGGCTGGCCGCCAGGCACGGCCTCGCCCTGGGCGAAGCCGACTTCGCCCGGCACATCTACGGCTGCGCCGCCACCCACACCCTGGATGCCCTCTTCCCCCGCCTCACTGCCCAGGAGCGCGAGGCCGTCCTGGCCGAGATGGCCGAGTACGAGATGCACCTGCGCTACACCGGCGTCAGAGGGGCCGTGCCTTTCCTGCGCGCATTGCGGGCGCGGGGCGTCCCCACCGCCCTGGTGACCAGCGGCGCACGCTGGAAGGTGGAAGCCGTGACCGGCCAGCTTCACATCGGCGGCCTCTTCGCCGCCTTCGTCACCGCCGAGGACATCCAGCACAGCAAGCCCCACCCGGAACCCTACCTGCTGGCGGCGCAAAAGCTGGGCAAACCGGCGGCCCATTGCCTCGTTTTTGAGGACTCCATCAGCGGCGTGCAGGCTGCGGTGGCCGCCGGCGCGCTGTGCATCGGCGTGCGGCCCGTCGCCATGGCAGCGCCGCTCTACCAGGCCGGGGCGCGGTTCGTGGTGCCGGATTTCAGCGCGGCGCGGCTGCTGCCTGCCTCCCCTGGCCGCCCAGGCGCAGACCTCCGGCTGGACCTGGGGACCGACAGGCCAGACACGCTCCTGCTCGTGCCCGGCGACCGCTAGCGCCTGCGCGCCCGGTCTCGCTCCGGGGGCAGGGGCGCGTCCTGGTACAGCCGCTCCTCCCGCTGCTGAAGGGCCATCGCCACCGGCGCGGTGAGCGGCAGCGTGCAGACGACCTTGGTCCCCCGCCCCGGACGACTCTCCAGCCGGATCGTGCCGCCGTGCGCCTCGATCACCCGCCTGGCGACGAACAGCCCCTGGCCCATGCCGGGCACGTGCAGCACAGACCCATCCGCCAGGCGGGGCGTGCCGCGATAAAAGCGCGTGAACACGTGCGGCAGGTCCTCCGCGTGGATGCCCACCCCTGTATCCTGGATGATCAGCTCCGCCATGCTCTCCGACTGCCGCCGCGCGATGATCGACACCTTGCCGCCCGCTGGCGTATACTTCACGGCATTGTCCACCAGGTTGCCCAGCGCCCAGCGCAGCCGCCGCTCGTCGCCCAGCACGTACAGCTCCCGCTGCAAGATCATCACCTGTAGCGAAAGCTCGGAGGCCTGGGCTGTCGCCCCCCACTCCACCGCCAGGCCGTTCACCAGCAGCTCCACTGGCAGCGGATGCTGCCCCGTCTCCAACTGCTGCGGGGCCAGGTCGGAGAGGTCCTGCAACTGCATAACGATCCGCTGCAAGCGGATGGCATTGCGCATCACCTCGTAGGCGAAGCGCTGCAAGGGCGGGTCGGCGTCGGCTGGGGAGCGCATGGCCACCAGCTCCATCAGCGGCTCCTGCACGTCCCGCGCCAGATCCTGCAACAGCGTCTCCCGCGCCTGCTCGCGCTGCACCTGGGCGCTGATGTCGCGCAGCACGATCACCGTGCCCACCCGCTTCCCGGAGACCGAGAGGATGGCTGCCGCCTGCGCGCTCAACACACGTTCTTCCAGGGGAATGCGCTGCGGCTCCCCCAGGGCGTAAATGCCCGGCGCCAGCGCCGGACCCAACACGTCGGTCACCACTGCCGTCAACTGCCCCAGCCCGCTGCTGCGGAAGGCCCGCTGCGAGCCGAGCAGTTGCCGGGCCGGGCCGTTCATCAGCAGCACCCGGCCATCCAGGTCCTGCACGATAATCCCGTCCGGCATCGCCTCCAGAATGGCCACCAGGCGCGCGTTCTCCCGCCGCTGGCGGCGGAGCATGGTGCGCAGCCAGTCCTGGCGCTGCTGCACGCGGTCCGCATAAACGTCCAGGCTGCGCCCCAGGCTGCCCAGCTCGTCGGCGTTGCGCATGCCCGTGCGCGCCCCCAGGTCGCCGCCCGCCAGCGCCTGCGCCGTGGCCGTGATGCGCCCGACGCGCCCCAGCACCCACCCCGCCGCGCTGTATGCCGCGATCACCACCGCCGCCGCCAGCGAGGCCATCAACAGGCTCAGCAACTGGCGGCTCAGGTCGGTGGCATAGGGCAGGCTGCTGGGCAGGTAGACGCCCAGCACCCCCAGCGTATCCTGCCCCACCACGAAAGGAACCGCCGCCATCTGGTAGGGCTGCCCGTAAACCGTCACCGCCCGCACCGGGACCGCCGCCGGATCGTGTAGGGCCTGTTGGGCCTGCTCCGGCGTCAGGGCCAGCGAGTCGTACAGGCTGCCGCGCGCCTCAAACGTCGTCCACAGCAGCCCGGCGTCCTGGGCGTCGTACAGCGCCACCTGGGTCAGGCTGCTGCTTCGCATCATCTCCAGCGCCCGCGCCAGCCTGGTCCCGGCCAGCACCTGCCCGATCAACACGTCCCCCTGCGCCAGCGGCCACGCCGTGAACAGCACGTACCCCTCCGGCGTGCGCAGCAGACCCGCAGCGCCGGGCCGCCCCTCCCCCAGCATGGCCCGCACCAGCGGCTGCTCGCTCAGGTCGCTGCCCGTGCTCACGGCGTAGTCCACACGCCCCCCTGGGGCCACCCGTTGCAGGCCCAGCAGCTCCACCCCGGCGGCGTCCAGGACGATGAGACCGTCCAGGTTGGCCGCCAGCGCTTCCGGCTCCAGCATGGCGTGCAGCCCGTCCGCGTCGCCCGCCGCCACGGCCTCGGCCACCCCCTGCAGAAAGGCGATGCGCATCGTCTCGTTGAGCTGCCGCTCATACAGGGCGCGCATCCCCCCCCACGCCCCCTGCACGGAGAGCAGAAGCTGGTTGGTCTGCGCCGCCTGGCTGCCCCGCGTCACAGCATCGGTGACGATGTAGGTCACCACCATGGCAAAGGTCAGCAGCACCGCAAAGAGGGGCACGGTGAGCTTCCACCGCAGGGAAAAGTAGTCCGGTTCGCGGTGGAAAGGGTCGGGGTCGAATCCACGAATACCTGGCTTGAGGTCAGTATAACGGGTTGTCATCACGCCCTGTCGTTATCCAGCGCCATCCACGCCGCACACAGAGGCGCGCAGGCATCACCGACCGCCTCCGACTCGCATCGCCTGCTGCCGAATTCGCCGCCCACGCCCTCACCGCCGGGTGAGCCGCAGCTCGTAGCTCCCGCCTCCCCCGGCGAAGCCGCGCACCACGACCGTGTACGTCCCCGATGCGGGCAGGCTGTACTCCAGGTGCGCGTTGAAGTCCTCCCCGCTGTCGTCGTCGTTGGTCAGCAGCCTGTTGTCCGGCCCGTACAGCTCCACATACGTATCCAGCGGGTTATTGGGGTCGCTGCCCAGCGCGTCGATCACCACCAGGTCGCCCCCGTTCCCGCTAAAGGTCCAGCCGTGCAGTTCATTGTGCCCCAGGTTGTCCTGCCGCGAATCGCCGTAGCCCAGGTTGCCGCGCCGGTTCACGTTGGGGGGCAACGGCGCGCCGACATCGCCCCCGCTGTAAACCGTCCCCACGGCTTCTATCGTCTCCACAAAGCCCTCTGCTTCCAGCGTGCCGACCGCCTGGTCAAACACGCCGCCCAGGAGGGTGATCCCCGCTGTGGGCAGTATGTAGGCCACCGCCACGCAGACCAGGCAACCCAGGATAAGCAGCCCGCCCACCACCGCCAGCACGATCACCAGCGTATTGCTCCCGCCGCTCCTGGCCTGGCGGGCGGCAGGACGACGGACACCCGCTGCCCCTGCCCCCGGCGCGCCGAAGGGGTCCTCCCCGGCAGCGCTCGCCCGGCTGGGCGCGCCGAACGGCTCGGCAGGCTCGGCGAAGGGGTCTGCTGCCCGCCCGGAGGGCGCGCCGAACGGTTCCGCCGGGCCGCCAAAAGGCTCCGCCGCGGACGGCTCGCGCTCCGTTGTGGCAAAAATGTCTTCCGCAGCCGCCTCCCCAAAGTCGATCTCCTCCGCTTCGGGTTCCGGCTCCGGTGGCGGCGGCGGGAAGCGCTCGTTGAGCTTCTGCAGCATCTTCCGCGCGTTCTCGTGATCCGGGCGCAGGCGGAGCACGTTCTCCAGCGCCTCGCGCACGTCATTCGGGTCGGTCAGGGCGTTCGCCAGCAACCACCAGGCGTTCGCATTGTTCTCGTCCGCCCTCAGGATGGGAACCAGAATCTGGAGGGCCTCCTGCCGCTTCTTGGCCTTGATCAGCTCGTAGGCCTGGCGCAACTGCTGATGCGTTGGGTCGGACATCATAAGTTCCTTTCCTCAAAAATGCAGCACTGCGTGGCGGGTATTATATGACAGGATGGGGCCTTGCGGCCATTCGCCCCCTCAGCACCAGCGGTGGCCCCGCCGCTCAAAAGTGAGCGGGTCCACCGGGACATCGTTGATCCGCGTCTCGTAGTGGATGTGCGGGCCAGAGCTGTTGCCCGTGTTGCCGCTCCAGGCGATGATGCTCTCCCGCCCTACAAGCTGGTCCTGCACCACGTTGAAGGCGCTCAGGTGGGCGTAGTAGGTGCTGAACGCGCCGTTCTGCAGGATGACCAGGTTGCCATAGCCCACTGTGCTCCACCCAACAAAGATTACCCGCCCGCTGTGCGTCGCCCGGACGGGCGTCCCCTCCGGAATGCCAAAATCCACCCCGCTGTGCCAGGCGTGAAAGCGCTGCGTCAGCAGGCCGCTCACCGGCAGGCCGTGCGGGGCGCAGTCGTCCCCCCCGTAGGCCAGCGGCGCTGGCCCGCCCAGCGGGGAGGACGGCGTGGGCAGGATGCCCGCGTCCTCGGCCTGCTCAAATTGGGTCGGCGGGCTGGGGATGGGTGCCAGGGTCGGCGGGGGCAGCGGCGTTTGCAGCGCAAACTGCGCCGCCCCCGTCCGGGGCACGTAGGCCCCCACGGGCATCACCTCGCCCAGCACCAGCAGCGGCCTGGCCTCCAGCACCCCCTGCTGGTACGTCAGCGCGTCCACGATGCGCGGGTCCACCTGGGCAAAGGGAGTCAGCGGCGGGGCCGGCGACGCCCCCGCCGTGGGCTGCCACTCCCAGTAATACGCGCCCGGCAGGCTGCGCCCGGTCCCGGCCAGCCCGGCCAGGTAGGCCGCCGCGCCGACGGCGACAAAGGCCACGCCGGCCAGCACAATAGCCCAGCCATGGCGTCGCCAGAACGGAGGTTTACCGGGATCACGCATGCGTAACGGTTGGGTGGAGGGGCCTGCGCCCGCCAGGTACGGAGGCTATTGTACAGGCATCCGCCTTCTCGCGCGCATCTCTCCCCAGGGGCGCGTGTTACCTTTTGTGGCAGGCCAGGCACAACATACCCCTCAGAAAGGCCATGAACAGACCCTATCCCGCCCCCACCGCCCTCAACTGGTCGGGCATCCCGCAGCTCGGCGCAGAGTTCGACCTGCGCCCCCCGGCCACCGGCGTGCCGCTCGCTCCGGTGAAACGGGTGGCCCTTTTCGCGGAGGCTTTCCTGCCCAAATTCGACGGCGTCTCCAAAACGGCCCTGCTCACCCTGCGGCACTTGCAGCTCACCGGGCGCGAGGTGCTCGTCTTCGCCCCGGATACCGCGCCCAGGGCCATCGGGCCGACCCGCATCATCCCCCTGCCCTCGCTGGGCATGCCCCTCTACCCGGAGACGCGCATCGCCCTGCCCACCGTGCTGGTCCGCCACTACCTCGGCGACTTCAGGCCCGATCTGGTCCAGCTCTTCAGCCCGGCCTTTCTCTCCCTGAGCGGCGTGCTGGCCGCCCGTGCCATGCGCATCCCCATCGTCGCCAACTACCAGACCGACCTGCCCGGCTATACTGAGCAATACGGCTATCCGCTCCTCAACACCCCCATCCGCGAAGGGCTGCGGCTGCTGCACAACCTCTGCCACCTCACCCTCGCCCCATCTACCCACACCATCCGGGAGCTGCGCAGTTGGGGCTTTCACCGCCTGCGCTACTGGGGCCGGGGCGTCGATAGCCAGCGCTTCAACCCGCGCCACCGCAGCGCAGCCTGGCGGCAGCGCCTGCTGGCCGGGCGTCCGGCGGAGGACCTGCTCTGCTTGTACGTGGGGCGGCTGGCCCGCGAGAAACGCCTGGACCTGCTGCGGGGGGTCGCCGACCTGCCCGGCGTGGCCCTCACCATCGTCGGCGACGGCGCGCTGCGGGCCGAGGCGGAGGCGCTCTTTGCCGGGACCCGCACCCAGTTCACCGGCTACCTCTTCGGCCACGACCTGGCCCAGGCCTACGCCAGCGCCGACGTGTTCGTCTTCACCGGGACCAATGAGACCTTCGGCCAGGTCGTCCTGGAGGCCATGGCCTCCGGCCTGCCCGTGGTCGTGCCGGATAGCGGCGGCGTCACCGATATGGCCATCCCCGGCGAGACCGGCCTGCGCTGCCGGCCCACGCCGGGCAGCTTTGCGGAGGCCGTCCTGCTGCTGCGAGATAACCCGGCCCTGCGCCGCCGCCTGGCGGCAGGCGCGCGCCGCTACGCCGAAAGCCGCCCCTGGGAGGCGATGATGGCCCTCCTGGAGAGCTACTACAGCCGGGCCGTCCGGCTCAACGAGCGCTTCAACCGGCTCTATAACCCCGCGCCGTCGCTCGGCGGCTGGGCAGGCCGGGGAAACGGCGTGACAACTCGACGAGCCGAGACAGGGGAACGAGAATAGAACAGCGCCCGGTATCTGGGTGGCTGAGAACCTGACAAAACCAGGTGGGCAGCCGTAGACACGGACATAGCCCTACAGGAAGGTGTTGGTTCGCAAGGCCACTGCGCGATACCCGGCGCTTTCACCCTTATTGTACAATACGTTTCAAGACTATTGTCCATCCAAATGGTAAAGATTGGCCTCAGTGGGCCGCGACGCCCACCCCAAACAGGAGAAAACCACGATGCCGGAGAATAAAACGCTCGCCCTCATCGCCCACGACGGCAAAAAGGCGGACATGGTCGCCTTCGCCCTCGCCCATCAGGACATCCTGGCCCGCTACGACCTCATCGCCACCGGCACCACCGGCCAACTGCTGGAGGAAAAATGCGGCCTCACCGTCCGGCGCGTGCTCTCCGGGCCGCTGGGCGGGGACGCCCAGATCGCGGCCCGCGTGGCCGAGGGGGACATCGAGGCCGTCTTCTTCTTCGTGGACCCCCTGGGCAAGCACCCCCACGATCCCGACATCCAGGGCCTGCTGCGCATCTGCAACGTGCACAACGTTCCCCTGGCCACCAACGCCGCGACCGCCGCCTACGTCATCTCGCCCAAAGCCCTCTAGCGCCCTCAGCGGCAGTAGGCGCTGTACCCGGCCCCGCCAAACCCATGCCAGGTCGCCACGCCCAGCGGCACCCAGCTCTCGCCGTCGTCGGGCCGCGCTCGATAGGTGATCTGGTACACCAGCATGTCCGGCGTCACCCGCCACTGTCCGCTGTTCGGCTGGTAGGCCCACACCTCCACCGCCCCGTCCAGGAAGTACAGCGTGGCAGAAACCGCCCGCTGGTAGTTGAAGCCCGGCGCAGTCCGCTGGCATAGCAGCACGTGCGAGGGCGCGCCCACAACCTGGAACAGATCCCCCAGCCGCAGGCCGCCCTCCACAGACAGCGTCAGTCGCATCAGTTGGTCGTCGCGGAAGCGGGCCAGCACGTCGTAAGTGGGCGCGTACCGCGTCTCCCACTCAAGCTGCGTGATCGCGCCGTCCGTCAGCCGCTCGAACGAATCCGGAATCACCAGCCCGCTGGCCACCATGTGGGCCATCGCCTCCTCGCGCGTGGTGATCCCCGGCTGCAAGCCCTGCCAGCACGGCTGGGGGCAGCCCTCCCCCTCCAGGTAGGTCGGCAGCCGGGGCAGGCCCTCCCCGATCTTCAGCGCCGCCAGGATCAGCGCGCTCAACACCAGCGGCAGCGGCAAGAACACCCATGGCCTGTACCGCAGGGCCATCGCCAGGGTCAGCCAGGGCCGCTCAGCCGTATACCGCATGGCCGTCACCCCCACACCGGGCGCAGGCCCTCATCGGCAGAACCCGGACGGGTTCACCCGCCCAAAGCCGCGCCACAGGTCCGCAGCCAGCGGCCCGATCCCCGCCGCCTGGGAGCTTTCCGCGTGGTACGTAATGCGCAGGACCCGCATCTCCGGGCTGACCTGCCAGGCCGCCGTCCGGCTCTGCAGCGGGATCAACGCCCAGACCTCCACCGTGCCCTCGTAAAAGTACAGGATGGCGGTGAACAGCCGGCTGCTGTTCTGGCAGTATGCGTGCGAGGGCGGCCCGAAGGCGGTCAGCACCTCCCCCAGCAGGACCTGCCCTTCTGGGCGCAGGTCCAGCCGCAGCAGCCTGTCGTTGAAGAAGCGCATCTCCACCGTGTAGACCGGCGGGCGGCGCGTCCGGAACTCGTAGACGGCTAGCAGACGGCTGCTGTTGACCGTGAGATCCACCAGGGAGCCGGGCGCGGCCAGGTCCTGCCCCTCCAGGGCCTCCAGCGCCTCCTCCTCCGTCATCTCCCCCAGCCGCAGCCCCTGCCAGCACGGCGGCGCGCATGCCCCGGCCTCCAGCCCGGCGGCGCTCACCGGGGCCAGCCGACCGGCGCTCACCGCCGCCAGCACCAGCGCCGACAGCGGCAGGAGGAGCAGCACGGCCAGGCGCTCGCCGCGCAGGACGACGGTCGGCAGCAGCAGCCACAGCGGTTGCCCCATGCGTAGCAGCCAGCTTCTCACTCGCCGCGCTCCGCCAGCCGCACCGCCCATCCCACCATGCGGCCCGCCAGCCACATCTGCGCCAGCGTCAGCCCCAGCAACACCGGCCCGATCAGTATCCCGTAGCTCAGGTCAACCCACAGCAAACCGCTTTCCTCCAGGTCCAGCAGGCGCAGCCCCTGGTCGCCGGCCAGGCTCTGGAGCAGCACCCCCGCCCACACTTTGGCCGGGGTCATCCATGGGGCCATGGCAAAGGCCTGGCCGCCCACCACCAAGGCCAGCACCGCCAGCAGAACCCGCGTCCCGCCCAGCACGGCGCGGACGTAGACCCCGTGGCGGGGCTGCCGCGCCACCACCGATACCAGCAGCCCCACGGAGGCATCCAGCCCCAGGGCGGCCAGCGGTTGCAGTAGCGCCGCCGTCATGGTCGCCGCCAGCAGCACCGCGCCCAGCGGCACAGAGACCTGCGGCGTGATCCCGTTCAGCAACAGTTCCAGGTAACGCCCGCGATAGTAGCGGGCCAGGTCCAGCAGAATCCCCAGCACAAAAACGCCCCGCGCCAGCAGAAGTATGCCCAGCGGGCCGCGCAGCCCATAAAACGTCGCCAGCCAGCGCGCCTGAAAGGCCAGCTCAATGCCACGGGGCGTGGTGCGCAGGCTGTCCCACGTGCCCCGCGCCCGCTCCAGGCTCACGACGCCGCCCGTGATCATCATGGCCGCCAGCCCGCCCCCCCCCCCCAACACGACCAGCGGCCAGTACAGCACGGCGTGCAGCGTGGGCGAGGGCCTGGCCCCAAACTCGGTCGCCAACTGGTAGCCCAGCAGCGCCAGCAACAGGAGCGCCAGCACCTGCACCAGCACGCGGGCCGCGCGCCGCCAGCGCGATTGCCCAGGCTGCTGGTAGCGTTGCAGGATGGTCCGCAAGACCGGGTGTTCTGGCCGTGCCCAGGCGGGCAGCCGCATCAGAAATGGCTTGAACATAGGCGGAGCGCTGGCACAACGATCTGGTGGGACAAGCGATTTCAGCCTTTCATGATCACCCGAATGGTCGCCTCAACCAGGTCAATACTTACCCGTTCCAGGGCCAGGTAATTGTCCCTCAAGGCGGCCACCACGTCACCCATGTGCGCCACCGGGACCACAGGCTGCTGCACGCTGACCACCGTCCGGGGATGCACCAGGACGACCACCCCATACACCGGCATCTGGCCCAGGCCGTCCTCCATCAGAAACTGCCGCAGCGCCCGCACATCCTTGATGACCTCCTGCGTCGGGTTGGCGCTGGCCAGGCGCAGCTCCCGGCCATCACGGCGATACCACACCGTGCCCTCGTAATAAAAAGCGCCGCGCCCCTCAAAAAAATGAAGGACCAGCGCCCCGTTCGGCCCCACCAGCACCGCGTCCAGGTAGCCCAGCCCCCGCAGGCTGACGTTGCGGATGAACGTGTACCGGTAATCGAGGCTCCGGGCCAGAACCTCCGCCATGCGCAGGGCCTGCCGATTCTCGGTGGGCAGCGTCAGCCCCCGCGCCACCACAATAAGGCCCACCAGGCCCGTCAGCAGGCCCAGGACCAGCAGCGTTGTTTGAAGCGTGGCGTACCAATCGGCTCGACTCAGGGGGATGATGATCAGCAACGCGCCCAGGGCCAGGAGAACCAGCCCCACCAGCGCCACAATCAGGCCCGTGACCAGGAACTGGCGCGCCCGCCGCGCCACCGCGCGGGCTGGGGAGAGACTGCGCACGGTTACGCTCCCAGGATCAGGGAAAGAGGGGATATCTGACGACCACGGACGCCCGGCAGCCTGCTCGTCCGCTCCTCCAGGGCCAGGCTAAGCGCACAGGCAGGCAGCATGGGCCGAATCAGGATGCCTCCGAGCTGGAGTCCGGGTTGGCGGGCGCGGACTCCTGGGCGCTGGCCACTTCAGGGCGCTGGGCCAGAACCTCCTCCAGGATGCGGCGGAAGTCGTTAGGCTCCGGCAGCGGCTTGTACAGCAACAGATCGGCATCGGCCTGGGTCATCATGTCTTCTTCTTCATAAGGCTTGAGCTGGTAGGCCGTAATCAGCACGATCGCGATGTGGCCCAGCCGGGGACTCTTGCGCAGCCGCGCCCCGATTTCCTGGCCGGGGACTCCCGGCAGCCGAATATCGAGGATGGCCAGTTCGGGCAGGCCGGTCTGCACCCGGCCCGCATCCACATCATCAATCCAGGCGATGGCCTCGCTGCCGTCCACGAATGCGACGCCTTCGATACCCCATACCTCAAACATGGCTAGCAAAACTTCGTAGATATCCGGTTCGTCCTCTACAACCATCCAGGTAGACAAAGGCCACACCCCCTGTACAATGCTGGACAAACGGCATGCGCGCCACATACCCAATGATAAGAGGGAGCGCCCTTCCAGGCAAGCCACAATTCCCTCACAGTTTTGGCCCTTTCGTCCCCCCCCCCGCCGGATTTGTCGCTACCGCCCGGCGTTGGTACTATGTTAGAATACAGGAAGTACCACGTAAAGGTAAAGCGGCTGGTTGCCGGGGCAGGCCGTGCGCCCTGTGCCCGGCTGCCACGCCCACCTTTGAGCGCAGGGGTTTCTTTGTGAGCGGGGATTGGTCCACGTCCTCTGTCCTGTCAGAGCAACAGCACCAGGCCCGTGGCGTGCTGGGGCTGATCAGAACCCTGGGCACGGCCACCGAGCACTTCTTCCGGCGCTTGTACCTGGGCGGAGCCGCGCCCTCCCTCTCCCAGCCGGGAGCGCCCCTGCCGGGCACGGCCCACGACTCGGAAGAGGCCCACGATGCCAGGGTCGCCCGCCTCACCGCCGTTCTGGAGAGCATCGGCGAGGGCGTGATCCTGCAGGACGAGGACGGGCGCATCATCCTGATCAACCAGGCCGCCCGCGACCTGCTGGGTGGGCAGAAGGCCTTCTGGGAGAGCGAGCTGGCCCGCCTCTATGAGCAATCCCGCGCCGTCTACGAATTCCAGGCGGAGGTGGAGCCGGTGGGCGCGCCGGTGCGCATCGAGGTCAACGACCGCATCGTGGGCGCCCAGGCGGCGGCAGTGGGCGATGGCCGCGGGCATCGCCTGGGGACCGTGATCGTCCTCCGAGACCTGACGCGGGCGGCGCTGGCCGAGCGCCTGAAGGACGAGTTCATCACCCAGGTGTCCCACGAGCTGCGCACGCCGCTCACCGCCATCAAGGGCATGAGCGATGTCCTGCTCAGCCAGCCGGAGGACCGCCCGCCCAACCGGCGCTTCCTGCAGGCCATCAGCCGCAACGTCGATGTGCTGGACCGCATGATCGTGGAGCTGCTGGACATCTCGGAGATCAGCAGCGGGACCTTCACCGTGCGCCGGCGCGAGGTGGTGCTGGACGACCTCATCTGGAGCGTGGTGCGCGGCCTGCAATCACGCTGGGAGCGCGCCGGGCTGGAAGTCCACCTCATGAGCATCCACCGGCAGAAAACGCGCATCCTGGGGGACGAGCGGCGGCTGCGCTGGGCCTTCGGCCACCTGCTGGAGAACAGCATCAACTACACGCTCAAGGGCGGCAGAATCACGGTGCGCATCGGCGAGATCAGCCCTCAGGGCCGCGTGCTGATCCACACCGAGGATACCGGCGTCGGCATCAGCGAGCGCGACCTGCCCCACATCTTCAACCGCTTTTACCGGGGGGAGGCCCGCGCGCCCGATGGCAAGCTCATCGACCCGCGCGGCCTGGGCCAGGGGTTGTTTATCGCCCGCGCCGTGGCCGAGGCCCACGACGGCTATCTGGCCGTGTCCAGCAAGGCCGGCGTGGGGTCTGTCTTTACGCTGGCCCTGCCGCTGGCCGCCCCGGCCCAGGAGGCGGCCCTGCCCTCGCCGGACCCGGAGCCGCCGCCCGATCCGGAGGCCACCCAGCCCAACCCCTACCTGTCGCTGCCCCCGGAAGCCGGGCCATGAGGCCCCCCATGCAGCAGGATGGTCGGCAGTCAGCGTGCCGGGAATTACATGTAGAAGGTTGCCCTTAAACAAAAAGGAGTTTTCACCGTGAAACCGATTGGGGCTTTCACCTTTGTGCTGCACAGCCACATGCCATATGCCCGCCTGGCCGGGCGCTGGCCGCACGGCGAGGAATGGATTCACGAGGCCATCAGCGAGACCTACGTCCCCCTGCTCAACGCGCTGTACGACCTGGCGGAGGAGGGCGTCCAGTACCGGCTCACCATCGGCCTCACGCCTATCCTGGCCGAGCAACTGGCCGACCCCGACATCCTCGACCACTTCGACGCCTACCTGGACGAGAAAATCGAGGCGGCCAGGGCGGATATCCCGCGCTTCCGGGGCGAGACCGGGCGCTCGCAGCCGGTCAACGTCACGGCAGAGCTGGCGGCGGAACAGGCGCTGGAGGAGGAGGCGCGCCGCGAGGAGGCCGTCCCCACACCCGGCGAGGCCGACCCCCACATGGCCTACCTGGCCGAGTGGTACCTGGCCTGGTATGAGCGCGTCAAGCGCACCTTTGACCAGCGCTTTGGCCGGGACCTCATCGGCGCGTTCCGCCGCCTTCAGGACGAAGGCTACATCGAAATCACCACCTCGGCGGCCACCCACGGCTACCTGCCCCTGCTCGGCACAGATTCCGCCATCTACGGCCAGATCAGGGCCGGGATCAGCAGTTACGAGCGGCTGTTTGGCCGCCGACCCACCGCTATCTGGCTGCCAGAGTGCGCCTACCGCCCCGCCTACTTTACGGAGGACAGCCACCTGCGCCCCGGCCTGGAGCGCTTCCTGGCGGAGCAGGATCTCAGGGTCTTCTTCAGCGAGACCCACACCATCACCGGTGGCCAGCCGGTGGGCGTGGCCGCTGGCGAGGTCATCGGCCCCTATGGCGAGATCAAGCGGCGCTATCTGGTCCCCGTGTCCGCCGTCATCCCCAAGCGCCAGGCCACCACCTTCCGCGCCTATTACGTCAGCGACACCACGGCGGGCGCGCACGCCGACCAGCACTCCGGGGTGGCCGTCATCGGGCGCAACAACCGCACCGGCCAGCAGGTCTGGAGCGCAGATTGGGGCTACCCCGGCGACCAGGACTACCGCGAATTCCACCGCAAAGATCACATCAGCGGCATCCAGTACTGGCGCGTCACCGGCCCCAAGGTGGACCTGGGCGGCAAAGACGCCTACCATCCGGACTGGGCCGCCTTCAAGGTGCAGCAGCATGCCGATCACTTCGCCTGGCTGGTGGAGCAGGAGCTGCGCGCCTACCATGACGGCAGCGGCGGGGATTTCGGCATCATCTCCTCCAACTACGATACCGAGCTGTTCGGCCACTGGTGGTTCGAGGGCATCGACTGGATTCGGGAGGTCCTCCGCCGCCTGGCCGCCAATCCCCTGGTGGAGCTGACCACGGCCAGCCGCTTCGTGGCAGAGCACCCCCCCACCGAGGTCCTGCACCTGCCGGAGAGCAGTTGGGGCATGGGCGGCACCCACTTCACCTGGGACAACAACGAAACCCATTGGATGTGGCGGCCCATCTACGACGCCGAGCGGCGCATGGAGCGCCTGGTGGCCAGCCACCCCAACCCGGATGAGCGCACCCACGGCGTGCTCCAGCAGGCCGCCCGCGAGCTGCTGCTCCTGGAAAGCTCGGACTGGCCCTTCCTGGTCACCACCGGCCAGGCCAAGGAATACGCCATCCAGCGTTTCAGCCAGCACACGGAGCGCTTCAATCAGCTCGCCGAGAGCGTCGAGCAGGGGCAGCCGGACGTTGAGCTGGCCACCCGCCTGTGGGAGCTGGACCGCGTCTTCCCAAACGTCGATTATCGCTGGTGGGCCACCCGCCCTGAACCACCCAGGCCCCGCCCCTGATGGCGTGCGCTGCCTGGCGTTCCTGAAAAAGGGCAAGATGCGTTCATGAACGTCCTCTTCGTCGCCGCAGAAGCCGCGCCCTTCGCCAAGACGGGCGGCCTGGGTGACGTGGTCGGCAGCCTGCCCAGGGCCTTGCGCCGCCAGGGGGTGGATGCCCGCGTGCTGCTCCCCCTCTACGGCTTCATCCCGCTCGACCGCTACGGCATCGAGCCGCGCTTCACCTTCCGCCTGCCGCGCCCCACCGGGACCGCCGACGTGCACGTCTTCTATGTCGAGCATGAGGGCGTGCCCGTCTACTTCCTCAAGGCCTGGCCCTACCTGGGCGAGGGCGACTACCTCTACACCACCCTGGAGTGGGACATCCCCCGCTTCATCTTCTTCTGCCAGGCCGCCCTCGGCTTCGCCACGGAGCTGGCTCGGCGACAGCGCTGGTCCCCCGATCTCTTCCACGTGCACGACTGGCACACCGCCCTGCTGCCCTTCCTGCTCCACGAGGCCCGCCAGGACGAAAAGTGGGCGCGCGCCGCCAGCCTGATCACCATCCACAACCTGGGCTACCAGGGCTGGAATGCCGGGGGCTGGCTGTGGGAGGCCGGGGTCCCGGCCCGCCACCACCCGGACCTGGTCTACCAGAACAAAACGGATAACCTGTTTGCCATCGGCCTGGCCTACGCCGACGAGCTGACCACCGTCAGCCCCCGCTATGCCGAGGAAATCCAGCACCCCCGCTTCGGCGAGGGGCTGGAAGGCATCATCCGCGCCCGCCGGGAGGACCTCTACGGCATCCTCAACGGCATCGACACCGAGCAGTACAACCCCGCTACTGACCCCCACCTCTTCCAGAACTACGACGCAGACCGCCTGGACCGCCGCATCGAGAACAAGCGCGGCCTCCAGCGCCAGGTGGACCTGGAAGTGCGCGACGACATCCCCCTGATCGGCATCGTCTCCCGGCTGGTGGAGATGAAGGGCATGGACCTGGCCATCCCCGCCCTGCGCTACCTGCTGGCCAGCGAGAACGTCCAGTTGATCGCCCTGGGCGCGGGCAAGGAGTCCATTCAGAACGACCTCTGGCTGCTGGGCCACCACTTCCACTGGAAGGCTAAAACCTTTATCGGTTTTGATGGCACGCTGGCCCAGCGCATCTATGCCGGCTGCGACCTGTTCCTGATGCCCAGCCGCTACGAGCCATGCGGCATCGGCCAGATCGTCGCCATGCGCTACGGCGCGCTGCCCGTCGTGCGCGAGACCGGCGGCCTGGCCGACACCGTGGAGAACTACGACGACGGCCCCGCCGAGCGTGGAACCGGCTTCCGCTTCCTGTGGGAAGAGCCGGACGCCGTGCTGGGCACGCTGCGCTGGGCCATCTATACATACCGTTATCGCAAGGAACCCTGGCGGCGCATGCAGGACCGGGCCATGCGCCGCGATTTCAGTTGGGGGCGCAGCGCCGCCGAGTACGTCAGGCGTTACGAACGGGCGCTGCGCAAACACCGCCCTTGATCGCCGTTCCTACAGTGGGTTGTAGAGTAAGCTACATGTTAAGGAGCGTTTGATGAGACTCAGAGCCGTCATCCTCGCCGGAGGCGAAGGCACACGCCTCAAGGTCCTCACCGTCAAGCGGGCCAAGCCCGCCGTCCCCTTCGCCGGTAAGTACCGCATGATCGACTTCCCGCTGAGCAACTGCGTGAACTCCGGCATCTTCGATGTGCTGGTCCTCACCCAGTACCGCCCCCACAGCCTCAACGAGCACATCGCGCGCGGGCGTCCCTGGGACTTGGACCGCTCCTTCTCTGGCGGTGTGCAGTTGTTGCAGCCCTACAAGGGCCAGTTCGATACCGACTGGTACAGCGGGACCGCCGACGCCGTCACCCAGAACCTCAACTTCGTGCGGCGCGGCAACCCGGAGCACATCCTCATCCTCTCCGGCGATCACGTCTACCAGATGAACTACAACAGCCTGGTGCGCTTCCACAACGAGCGCAAGGCCGACGCCACCGTCTGCACCATCCCTGTCCCCCTGGACGAGGCCAGCCGCTACGGCATCGTCGATGTGGACGATGAATACCGCGTCCGCAGCTTTGTGGAAAAACCCCCGGAGCCGCCCGGCAACCTGGCGAACATGGGCGTCTATCTCTTCAACCTCTCCACGCTGGAGCAGTTCCTCACCGAGGACCACGCGGATAAACACTCGTCCCATGACTTCGGCAGGGACATCCTGCCCAGGATGGTCGCCCAAAACCTCAGAGTCTTCGCCTACCCCTACACCGGCTACTGGATCGATGTGGGGACCGTGGACGCCTACTGGGCGGCCCACATGGACCTCCTCCAGACGCCGCCCTCCTTGGACCTCAACGACCGCACCTGGGTCATCCACACCCGCAGCGAGGAGCGCCCGCCGGTCCACATCCAGAAAGGGGCCACAGTGGCGGACAGCCTGATCACCGATGGCTCGGTCATCTCCGCCGGGGCGCTGGTGGAGCGCAGCGTCCTCTCGCCGGGCGTCTTCGTGGGGCCGGGCGCGGTGGTCCGCGAGTCCATTATCATGACCGACACCTACATCGACGCCGGGGCGGTGGTCGAGCGCGCCATCATCGACAAGATCGTCTTCGTTGGTCACAAGGCCCGCGTCGGCCAGTTGCGCGAGGTGGGAGACCTGGGCCTGACCCTGGTCGGCAAGAACACCCGTATCCCGCCGGAGTTCCGCATCGCCCACAACTGTGTGCTGGGAACCGACCTGCGGGAAGAGGACCTGGCCGCCCACGACGGCGGGCAGCTTCCGCCGGGCACAGAGGTCTTCAACCAGGAAGTCGCGCAGACCTGAGCGGCCATCCTGCGGCAGGCCGCCGTGCCCGCTGTCGATTCGGGCATATGTTCTGCCGGGGCGTTTTGTTGACGTTGTCCAATCCCACAACTTGACCCACCCCCGCCGTCAGGCTATGCTTGTACGTCATCTAACAGCATGCCCCGGCATGTCATCAACGGAGTCTGTACATGATTCGACCCATCGCCATTGTAGATGTGGCCCCCAATATTCCGGCCAAGCTGGAGCGCTTGCTTGAGCTTGCTTATAACCTGCGCTGGACCTGGGACCACGACACGATCAACCTGTTTCGCAGGCTCGATCGTGACCTGTGGGAAGAAACCGGCAGGAATCCCGTCGCCCTGCTGGGCCTTCTCCCCCAGGAGAAGCTCCTGGCAGCGGCCCAGGACGAGGCCTTCCTGGCCCACCTGGACCGGGTATGCGCCTCCTTTGACCACTACCTGCACACCAAAAACACCTGGTTCCGCAAGCATTACGGGGACTTCGACAAGCCCTATATCGCCTATTTCTCCGCCGAGTTCGGCCTCACCGAATGCCTGCAAAACTACTCCGGCGGCCTGGGCGTGCTCAGCGGGGACCATCTCAAAGCCGCCAGCGACCTGGACATCCCTCTGGTTGGCGTGGGCCTGCTCTACCAGGAGGGCTACTTCCGGCAGTACCTCAGCGCAGACGGCTACCAGCAGGAAGCCTATCCCCTCAACGATTACAGCAACCTGCCCGTCCGCCGCGTGCTGGATGCCAAAGGCAACCCCCTCAAGATCAAGGTCCCCATGCCGGGGCGGGAGATGGTCGCCCAGGTCTGGCAGGTTCAGGTCGGGCGCATTTCCCTGTATCTGCTGGATTCCAACCAGCCGGAGAACGTCGAGGAAGACCGCGACCTGACCGACCGCCTCTACGGCGGCGACCGGCGCACCCGCATCCGCCAGGAAATCCTGATGGGCATCGGCGGCATGCGCGCCCTGCACGCCCTGGGCCTGCGCCCCGTCGTCTGCCACATGAACGAGGGCCACTCCGCCTTCCTCACCCTGGAGCGCATCCGGATGCTGATGAAGGAGCACAACCTGGACTTCCAGGCCGCCCGCCTCATCAGCAGCGCCGGCAACGTCTTCACCACCCACACGCCGGTCCCCGCCGGCCTGGAGCGCTTCGGCTTCGACCTCATCGACGAGCACTTCACGTCCATGTTCGCCGAGCTTGGCCTCACCCGTAAGGAGTTCCTGGACCTGGGGCGGGAGAACATGGGCGGCTACGAGCTGTTCTCCATGCCCGTGCTGGCCCTCCGCCTGTCCTCCGCCGCCAACGGCGTCGCCAAACTGCATGGCCGCGTCAGCCGCGAGATGTGGCAGTGGCTCTTCCCCGGCCTGCCCGCCTCAGAGGTCCCCATCGGGGCCGTCACCAACGGCATCCACGTCCAGTCCTGGATCAGCCAGGAGATGGCCCTGCTCTTCGACCGCTACCTGGACCCCGCCTGGCGCGACAACCCGGACAACCCGGAGATCTGGAAGGAGGTGGACCGCATCCCGGATTCTGAGCTGTGGCGCAGCCACGAGCGCCGTCGCGAGCGGCTGGTGGCCTTCGCCCGGCGGCGGCTGCGGGCGCAGCTTGAGCGGCGCGGGGTCGCCCAGAGCGAGGTCGCCGCCGCCGACGAGGTCCTCAACCCGGATGCCCTCACCATCGGCTTTGCCCGCCGCTTCGCCACTTACAAGCGCGCCGCCCTGCTCTTCCGCGACCTGGATCGCCTCATCCACATCCTCAACGACCCGGAGCGCCCTGTGCAGCTCCTCTTCTCCGGCAAGGCCCATCCTCACGACCAGCCCGGCAAGGAGCTGATCAAGACCATCGTCAACTATGCCCGCCATCCAGACCTGCGCCACAAGATCGTCTTCCTGGAAGACTACGATATGACCATCGCCCGCTACCTGGTGCAGGGGGCAGATGTCTGGCTCAACACCCCCCGCCGTCCCAAGGAGGCCAGCGGCACCAGCGGCATGAAGGTCCTCTACAACGGCGGCCTCAACGCCAGCATCCTCGACGGCTGGTGGGACGAGGCTTACAGCCACGAGGTCGGGTGGGCCATCGGCGGCGGGGAGGAATACCCCGAATCCGAGTGGGAGCTGCAAGATCACATCGAGAGCCAGGCCCTCTACGACATGCTGGAGCAGGACATCATCCCCCTCTTCTACGACCGGGGCCGCGACGGCATCCCCCACGGCTGGATCGCCAAGATGAAGAACTCCATCCGCCTGCTCTGCCCCTCTTTCAACACCCACCGCATGCTGCGGGAGTACACGGAGCACTACTATATCCCCGCGCGGGATCGCTACCTGCAACTGACCCAGCCCGATATCAGCAATGCCCAGGAATACCTGCAATGGTGGAACCACATCACGCAGGAGTGGGGGCACATCGAGATCAAGCGGGTGGAGACCTCTGCCCGGCAGCTCAAAGTGGGGGAGGAGCTGTCCGTCCGCGCCTGGGTATACCTGGGGGACCTGCCCCCCAATGCGGTCAGGGTTCAGCTCTACTACGGCAGGCTGGACAGCAAGGGCCTGATCGAAGAGGGCGAGGCCATCGACATGGCCCCCGCCGGCAGCCACGAAGACGGCACCTACGAGTTCGCCGTCAACCTGGCCTACGACGCCACCGGGGCGCGCGGCATCTCCGTCCGCGTGGTCCCCTACCACGAATACCTGGATGGGGTCTTCCAGCCGGGCTATGTCCGCTGGGCCGCTGAGTAACCGCCCCCCAGACGACGACCAACACAAAACCCCCGCCCGCCTTGCCCTGGCCGACGGGGGTTCTTTTTCAGCCTCGCAGGCGCAGCCCGGCCAGCCCCTCACCCCTCCCGCACAATCCGCACCAGGTCGCGCCACTTGGGCATCTGCCCGGCCAGCAGGGTGTTCACCCGGAACAGGCGGCCCGCCAGCCAGATCGTCCCCGCCGCTGCCACGGCCAGCAGTGCCAGGCTGACCAACAGTTCGGGCAGGGGCACCGCCGTGACGCTCAGCCGTTGCACCATCGCCAGCGGCGCGGTCACCGGGAACAGACTCAGGACCACCGGCAACGCCCCGTTGGGCGCTTCCGCAAAGGCGCTCAGAAAGTAGAACGGGATCATCGCCGGCAGCGTGATGAACACCGCAAGCTGTGGCCCTTCCCGCATGGAGGGGGCAATAGCCCCAATGCCCGCGTAGACCCCCGCGTAGAACAGATACCCCAGCAGGAAGTACAGCCCCACCCACAGCAGGAGGTCCGGGCGCACCGCGACCCCGGCCAGCGCCGGGAAGATGTCCCCGACGCGGCTCACCAGGAACACCGCCGTAGCCACCCACACCGTGATCTGGATCAGCCCCAGCAGCCCGGAGGAGAGCACCTTGCCGGCCAGCAGCGGCAGCGGGCGCACAGCCGAGAGCACGATCTCCACCATCCGCGTCTCCTTCTCCTCGATCACGCTCTGCATCAGGTAGCCGCCGGAGAAGAAGGTGGCAAAGGCCAGCAGAATGGCGAACAGATACACCAGCACAAACGACGTGTCCTCGCTCTGCGCGACCTCCGCCCGGCCCGCGTCCGTCACCCGGTGCTCCACCAGGCTCAGGTCGCTCTGCAAGCGGGCCAGCACCCGGCGGTCCACCCCGTCCCGCAGCAGGTTTTGCAGCAAAAAGGACTGGAAGAAGCCGTCGACGCTGAAGCTGTCCAGGCTGAAGCTATCCGTATAGCGCGTGACATCCCCTGTCTCCAGGTAGTCCGCCCCCACCGCGTACACCGTCTCCACCTCGCCGGAAGCCATCGCCTCCAGCGCCGCCGCCTCGCTCTCGTAGCGGATCAGCCCCGTGCTGAACAGCCCCGGCTCCGGGAACAGCCCGCTGTGATCCACGTAGCCCACCATCCCGATGTCGGCCTCTTCCGCCTCTGTGCTCTCCTCCGCCTGTTGTTCGGCTGGCGAAGCCCGGAGGGACTGGTAGCCCTGGTAGCCGAAGAAGAGAATCAGCGCGATCAGGGGAATGCCGAACGTGGTGAAGCGGTAGGCCCGCCGACGACCGTGGCGGCGCAGCTCGAACCAGAAAACCTGCCACAGGTGCTTCATGCCGCCCCCTCCTCTGCCCTGGCCACCGTGGTCATCACCCGGCGGCCCTGCCGCAATGCGTTGCTGATCTCCCGCAGCGTCAGCCGCTTGCCGTACATCAGCATGCCCAGCCGGAAGACCCGCGCCGCCAGCCAGACCGTGCCCAGCGTCGCCAGGGCCAGGATGCCCAGGCTGGCTGCCAGTTGCCACGCCGGGACGGACACCAGCGGAACCCGCACGATCATGGCTATCGGCGCGGTCAGGGGGAACAGGGACAGCACGACCGGCAGCGTGCCGTTGGGGTCCTGGAAGAACGAGAAGGACAGCACCATGGGCAGCACGGCCACAAAGCTGAACAATCCCGCGAACTGCCGCCCTTCTTGCTCCGCCGTGACCGACGCGCCGACCCCCGCCATGATCGCCGCAAACAGGGAGTAGCCCAGGATCAGGTACGCCAGGCTGATCAGCAGGTAGTCCGTCGAGATGGAAATGCCGGACAGAAACGAGTTCTCGGTCTGCAAGTTGAGCAGCACCGCCCCCGCCACGCCCCAGATCACCACCTGGGTCAGGCCCAGCGTGCCCAGCCCCAGCACCTTGCCCCACAGCATTTGCAGCGGCGTGCTGCTGGTCGCCAGAATCTCCATCATGCGGTTCTCTTTTTCCTCCACCACGCCGGACATCAGGAACTGCGAGGTGGTGTTCACCGCCATCAGGTACAGCAGGGCGAAGATAAACGGCGTCAGAATGCGGGCGACCAGCGCCCCCTCGTCCCCCAGCCTGTTGCCCGTGCTGGTCTCCACCACCGTCACGTCCATCGGGTCCAGCAGGCGGTCGAGCGGCGCATCGGAGGGCACCAGCCGGGCCACGTTGGCCTTCAGGAAGTCCTCCAGTTGCGCTTCGATGCCGTCCGGGATTCCCTCAAAAGCGTAGCCGTCCACCTGGCCGTTGCTCAAGAAGTTCGCGTCGATCACGAAGTACGCACCGATCTCCCCGTTCAGCAGCGCCTGGTGAGCAGCCTCTTCGTCCGGGAAGGCAAGGTACTCCTCTGGTTTCTCCACTGCCTCCGCCAGGATACCGGCCTCATCGACGTAGCCGATGTCCCCCAGCGAGCCGACTCCCCCATACACGTTCTCCGCGACGGCGAAGATCAGGAACCACATGCCAAAGGTAAACAGCGGCACGCCAAACGCCGTAAACAGGAAGGACCGCCGCCGGAAGTTGTACACGTATTCGCGGCGGGCAATCAGCCAGATTTTACGCATGGTTGCCATTCCTCCCCGCCACCTGAATGAAGATCTCGTTGAGGCTGGGCACGGCCAGCGTAAAGCTCCTCAACTTGTGGTTGGGGCTGGTGGCCACGGCCTGCATCACGTCGTCCGGCGTCACATCGTCGGCCAGGTACAGCGTGTAGGCCCGCCCTGTGCCATCCACCTCCACCGAGCGCACGCCCGGCAGCGCAGACCAGTCCCCCTCGCCCTGCACCACGACCGCGTTCCGCGCGAAGCGCGTCCGCACCTCGTCTACCGGCCCGTACAGCACCCGCCGCCCCTCATCGATCATCAACAGCCGGTCGCCCATCTCCTCCACCTGGTGCATCATGTGCGTGGACATCAGCACCGCCGCCCCATCCCGGCTCAACTCCAGGAGCATGTCCTTCAGCACCTGCGTGTTGATGGGGTCCAGCCCGCTGAACGGCTCATCCACGATGATGATTTCCGGGCGGTGCAGGATGGTGGCGATGAACTGGACCTTCTGCTGCATGCCCTTGCTCAGCTCGTTGACCTTGCTTTTCAGGTAGGCCCCCAGTTCGACCCGCTCCAGCAGTTCTCTCGTGCGCCGTTTGGCGTCGGCCTCGCTCATGCCCTTCAGCGTGCCCAGGTAAACCAGCAGGTCTTCCAGCGGCACGTTGCGGTACAGGCCGCGCTCTTCGGGCATGTAGCCAATGCGATCCTTGGCAGTCTCGGTGAGCGGCCCACCGAAGACCGCAATGCTCCCCCGATCCGGCTTCAAGATGTCCAGGATCATGCGCATGGTGGTCGTCTTGCCTGCGCCGTTCGGCCCCAAAAAGGCGAAGATCTCGCCCCGGCACAACTCAAAGCTCAGGTCGTCCACGGCCACATGGTCGCCGTAGGCCTTGGTGACGCCCATAACCTGGATGACGCGCTCTTGGCCCATCGCCCTTCCTCCTTCCACCAAAAAAACAGGCTGCTGCTGGGGATTCTATTCGCTCAAAGCCCCAGCACATAGTCCACAGACACACCACAACGATGTTACCACACCGGCGCCAGCGCGCCCCCCTAATCTTGAGGGTCTTGCTTGGCACACAAAAACTCCCCCGCCTGTGCACGATCCCAGCCGGGGGAGCCATGCGCCGGACACCCGGCAGAGCGATCTACCCTGTGGCCGATGTCGCGGGCGGCGTCTCCAGCAAGGCGCGGACTTGCGCCGCCAGCTCCCCCAGGTAGGGCGCATAGTCGATGGGCCGTGGATCGGAGGGGTAGACCTCCCGCCAGATGGGATCGACCTCGACGGCCCCCGCCTGCGCGCTCAGCCAGTTCTGGAAGTAAGCCGCCCGCAATTCATCGTACTCGCGGGGCGTGGGGATGTTGGGCCGTCGGTCAGTGACCTGTAGCACGTGGTAGCCTGTGCGCGTCTGAACAGGCCCGATGATCTCGTCGCCCTCCGCCTGGCGCACGGCCTCCGCCAGCACTTGCGGTAGCTGGCTGGGGACCACAAAGCCCAGCCGTCCCCCGCTCCCCTGCACGCCGGGGTCGAGCGAAAGCGCCGCCGCCAGTGCCGCAAAGTCTTCCCCCGCCTCCAGCCGCGCCAGCGTCGCCTCGGCTTCCTCCTCGCTGGCGACCAGGATGTGCCGCGCGCGCACCCGCCCCACGCGCCGCTCTGTCACCTCCACGATGCTGAAGCCCGCCTCGGTCTCCACCGGCCCGATGATGTCCCCCACTTCGGCGACAAAGACAGGCTCCAGCGCCGGGTGGGCGTCGCCGGGCGCAAGGTAGCCCATGTCGCCGCCCGTCTGCTGCGCCTCCGGGTCGATGGAGAGCGCCTCCACCAGCGCCGCAAAGTCCTCCCCGGCCTCCAGCCGCGCCAGCGCCGCCTCAGCTTCCTCCGCCGTCTCCACCAGGATGCGCCGCAGGCGGACCTCCGCCTCCTGGTCCAGCACCTCCACCACGTGGTAGCCAAAACGGGTCTGCAACGGCCCCAGAATTTGGCCCGGCTCCGCCTCAAACACCGCCTCCTCAAACTCCGGGATCATCTGGCCGCGCCCAAAGTACCCCAGGTCGCCGCCGCTGCTCCGTGTCCCTGGGTCTATGGAGCGTTCCTCGGCCAGCGCGGTGAAGTCCGCCCCCTCGTTCAGCAGCGCCACGATCTCCTCGGCCTCCGCTTCCGTGCTCACTACGATCTGCCGCACGTCAAGCTGCTCCAGGTCCACCGCCACCTCCGAGCCGACCGCCTGTTCCACGGCCTGGTATTCGCTGCGCACCGTCAGCATGAACCGCAGGTCCAGCTCGCGAATGTCCGTGAAGCGCCCCAGATCGTCCATGAAGGCCCCCAGCCGCGCGTCGAAGTCGTCGGGCAGGCTCCCGCTGCTGGCCTCCTCGATCTCCAGCAGGCGTGCCCACAGGTTGTTGAGCAGCGCCGTGTTCGGCTGCAAGCCGCGCTCCACAAATTCCTGGTGCACGATGCGCTCCCGCAGCATGGCCTCCAGCACCTGCCCGGCAAAGGCTTCGGCGTTCTCTAGCGGATACAGGTAGTTGATCAGGGTCACGGTCAGCGGGTCCGCCGTGTCCTGCACGTTGATGGCATCCAGGCCCGCGATCTCCAGGATGCGGCGCAGGGTGTCCAGCATGGACCAGCGCTCATAGCGCACCCGGTTGCGGAACTCCTCCACCGTGATGGCATGCCCGGCCACCGTGGCGATCACCCGCTCAGGGTCAACTCCAGGATCGTCGGTCGGGCGCACGTAGGGGGTTCCCGTCGCCGTCGGCTGCGCGGCCACTACCGCCGAAACCGCATCGGCCTGCGCGGTGGTCGTAGTTGTCGCGGCCACGGGTCTGTCGCCGCTGGCAGTCGGCGCAGGCCCCGCCGCCCCCGCGCAGGCAGCCACCAGCAGCCCCAGCGCCAGCATACCCCCCCAAGAGACGGCTTTGCTATTCCGCATCATGAATGTTCTCTCCTGGCCAGTCGGATGTCATGTCGCTATGTGGAAAAAGAGCAGGTGCCACCCAGACACCCGCTCTCACGATCTGGACGCCACAGCAGGGGCCAAACCTTACCTCAGCCGGTCTCGCTCACCGCCAGGGTCAGCGTGACCTGCCAGGCTTCGTCGGGTTCCAGGTGGAGCGGCCACCACTGCAAGAAGACGGTCCCCTGGTAGCCCCGCTCGAACCCGGCCTCAGAGAGCGTCACCGTCTCCAGCGGAAAGCGCCACAACTGGGCGGGCCGGGAAAGCGTGGTGGTCGTGCACAGGTGGCGCAGGCTGGTGGTGGCCTGGTATTCGCCCACCGCCTCGTGAGCGGCCACCTCCGAGAGCGGGAAGCGCTCGCCCTGCGCCTCAAAGGCGCAGTACTTCGGGTTGTCGCCCCCGTCGTAAGCCAGCGCGGTTTCCACGGCAAAGCGCACGTCAATGTCCATCTGCGACCGGTTGTGCACCGTGTACGTGACCGCCATTTGCCCGGAACCCTGCTCCAGATGGAAGTGCTTGCTCACCCGCACCGGCACGTGGTGCTCCCCCACCCACACGTGCCCCTCGCGGCTCAGGTGCACGTCGGCTTTCTTACCGGCCACTTCCCAGCTGGCCTCGTAGGGCAGGATCACAAAATCGCCCTGTTCGGGGTATCCGCCCCGGTAGAAGCCCTCCAGCGTGGCATCTTCGCGCAGGAAGTGGTCGATGAACGCCCCCCGTCGGTACCAGTCGGCGATGAGGTACTGCTCGATGCCCGCCTCCTTCACCCGCACCGCGTCCGCCTGGGCCTGCGCCGCTTGCCCCTCCGCCTCGCCCCCCACCACGACCACCCGGTTCTCGGCGGCGGCCTCCAGCAACACCTGGTGGTAGCCCTCGTCCCGCCGCGTCATCAGGTTCAGCAGGTTGTAGCGGGCCGGGCGGTAGTCCCACTCGCGCAACGTCCCGCCCCGCGCCAGGTCCCACACCAGGTAAAAGGGCAGGCCGCGCAGCACCAGCTCCTCGTGGCTGTCCATGTCCAGGTCGAACCGCTCCACCGCCAGCCGCGCGTTGGAACCCTCCGCCAGCATCTCCGCCTCGATCAGGTTGGCGTAATTGGCGATGCGGAAGTGCATCAGGTAGATGCCGCCAAAGAGGCCATGCCAGTAGGCGTCGTTGCTCTGCGCCGCCCACAGCAGGTCCAGCGCCTTTTGCTTCTGGGGGCCGTCCGGCATGGCATGCACCAGCCGGCTGACGTGCAGCGCCCGCTTATGCATGTGGTTGATCTCGTCGTACTTCACCATGAAGTTGCGCCACATGCCCCCTCTCAGGAAGGGCAGCAGCTCCTGGCTGTCCTCGCCCTGCAAATCCTGCCGCAGGTTGGCAAGCGCGTAGGCCCGCGCCGCCGGCAAAGACCACTCCCCCATCTCCATGTAGCTGGCCGTGGGCAGGTAGGCCCGCCCCAGCGCCGGGTAACGCGCCATGAACGCCGCCGGCGTGATGGTGCTCAGCCACGCGCCGTTCTCCTCTATGGCGCTGAAGAGCGCCTCCATGTAGCCGCTCTCCCAGCAGTGCTGCTTGGTGCCGGGCCACACGCCGAACTTCTCACCGTCGTCGCCCATCAGGGCCAGCTTGGGCTGCAAGCTGCGCAGCGGCTCCTGCGCCTGCGCGCGCAGCCACTCGATAACGTCCTCCACCGTCTTCCAGGGGATGGCGTAGCGCAGGTGGGTCAGGCTGGGGAAGACGGCCAGCGTGTGGCCCTGCTCCTCCGTGATGAAGAAGCCAAACAGGTCTTTGTTTTTGTCAAAACCAACGTATTCAAAATGGGTATCATCCAGCACCACGTAGCGCACCCCGGCCTCCGCCAGCGGCTTCACCAGGTAGGGTTCCCATACCCGCTCCGCCAGCCACAGGCCCCGTGGCTCCGCCCCCAACCACTGCCGGACTGCCTCGGTCAGCTTCTGAATCTGGCCCACCTTGTCAACGTCTTGGAGCACCGGCAGGATCGGCTCGTAGTAGCCGCCGGTCATAATCTCCACCTGCCCTCTGTCCACCAGGGCCTTCACCCGCTCCAGAAACTCCGGATGGTTGCGCGCCAGCCAGTCCAGCAGACTGCCCGAATAATGCAGCGCCGCCTGCACCCCAGGATGGCGCTCCAACAGGTCGACCAGTGGCGCGTAGGCTGCCTGATAAGCGTGCTCGTGGACAAAGTCGAAGTTGCCAACCGGCTGATGATTGTGGAAAACCAGCGAGAGGAATATCGGATTCGCCATGTCCTCACTCCGCTACAGGAGATTGCTTATGGGGGCCTGACCCTCTGGCACTCAAACAACCCAACAGCCCCGGACCGAAGGGAAAAGACATCAATCCGCTCCCACAACTACGCGGGAGCGGATTCCAGTACACCCTGCGCCGCCGAGAGCAGGAAGCTTACCGCGATCAACAGCAGGAGCACCCCCGCCAGGGCGGACAAGGCTCTCAACAGGTTTGGACTCAGCCAACGTCGCCCGCTCGCCAGCACCGCCGCCACCACCACCACATGGGACATCAGCCCGGCCAGGATGGCCAGCAGCGCCAGCAGCCCCCCGCCTGGCGTCCGCGTCTCGGCGTGCAGGGCAAAATACCCGCCCCCCAGTGTGATCCAGCTCACAATCGTCAGCGGGTTCAGCAGCGTGATCCCCACCCCCGCCACGTAGCTCCGCACCTTGCCGCCCGCCACTTCCGGGGAGGCGGATAGCGGCTGCCGGGCGCCGCGGATGGCATCCACGCCCAGCCAGCCCAGCCACAGCCCCCCCAGCACCCACAGCGTCACCCGCAGCCAGGCCGCTTCGGCCAGCAGGGGCGCAACGCCGAAATAGACCATGCCAATATACACCAGGTCGGCGCTGGCCGAGCCGCCGCCGAAGCACGTGGCGTTCCAGAACCCCAGCATCAGCGCGCGCCGCATCAGCGCAATCGTCACCGGCCCCACCGGAAGCGACACCAGCACACCCAGCAAGTACCCTTCCGCCAGCACACGTGCCATAAAAGTTGCCCTGTCCTGCGCGTGCGGGATAATCCAGAAAAAAGCGAAAGCCATTATACTACCGCTGCCACCATCATACCGTCAAAGCCAGGCTGAATAAATCAAAGCCGTATAATTTATACAAACCAAACAGGCGGTAGCACCGCAGCAACCTGTCAGAAGAAACACCCACCACCAGCGCGAGGTGACTCATGTGCCACAACCCCTACCGGATTCTCGCCGGGATCATCGCCGGCGGCCTGCTGCTCCTGGCTGCCTGTGGCGGCCCGGAGCCGACGGCCACGCCCACCGCCACCTTCACGGCCACGCCCGGCCCGGTTCCTGCCCGCTACACCGCCACCCCTTCCCCAACCACCTCCCCGACCCCCACG
>FWPU01004551.1_pt1 | contig 32076 bp, 28 predicted proteins | sample 2228361 | NCBI WGS metagenome assembly FWPU01 (sample SAMEA103939777, study PRJEB20133) | metagenome
TAGCCGAACCGACGCTGAAGCTGTCGCCTAAAGGCGAGGGCTTCAACCCTCCCAAAGTGGGACAGTGAAGCGAAAAGCCGCGCTCGTCGCGCACCTCCACCGCGATGGCCAGGTTCAGGCGCGAGCTCTTCCGCCGCTCGAGGGACGACCGGTCCATACCGCGCCATTGTAGGGCAGCACCATGGGAGTGCAGCCGCTCGAATGTCGGCGAGCGAGGGGTTGACACTTCCGGAGGCGAAGCGATCGGCCCCACCGAGCCGACCGACCGCGATGTGACGACCGACGCGGGCCATCCAGTCGGCCAGCGCCCGGCGAGCGCTGCCGGGCGTGCTCACCTCGCCGAGCGGCCGTCCTGAACGCCCACGCGCAAAAGGAAGCGGTGAATGCGCCGCACCGCCTCGCGGCTGGGGTTGCGGAACGCGAGCCGCATGCCGCCGCGCTCGTCGTAGGCGCCCACCACCTCGGCCGAGAGCGACAGCGGCGGCTCGCCGTCGGGCAGATAGAGGAGCAGCTCGAGGCGCGTGCCCACCCTGTGTCGGTAACCCTGGCGCGTCGCCAGCCCGAACGTCGACAGGTCGGTGGTGATGCGGAAGTAGCGCGAGCTGCCGCATCGCTCCTCGCAGTCGAGCTCGACCTGCACGCGCGGGCTGGCCCTTCGTTCGCGCGAGCGGCGGCCCGGGTCGCTCTCCTTCGACCTGCGCTCGCCCAGCCGGCGGTCCGGAACCAGCTTCGGCTTCGGCGCAATCACCGGCAACGGCAAGAGCTTGCTGATGGAGTCCATGAGGGCGAGGGACACCCACATTATCGGTCTTCCACCAGGGCTGTTTCTTCGACGCGCCTTTGGCTTCAGCGCAGAAACGAGACGAGCTGGCTCAGGTTGAACGGCACGGCCGCCGCTCCCGAGTGCACCTGTCCGCTGAGCGCGAGCTGGCCCTGGCCCGAGGCGATGGCCCTGGCCGCGGCCGGAGCGGCCAGGAAGTTGAGCTGCACGGGGATGACGACCTGCTTCGACGCGCGGCCGCCGAGCGCGCCCCAATCGCCGGTCGAGACGGTGCCGACGTTGGCTCCGCCGATGCTGAGCTGCCCCGAGACTCCCTGAATGGGCAGCTCGAAGCTGTTGCGGTTGGTGAGCGTCAGCGGCAGCTCGAGCGTGGCCCCCTGAAACGAGAGGTTCCGCACGCGCGGTGAAGCCACCTGCACCGCAGGCACCTTGGGCACCTCGAACTGGCCCGAGGTGGAGAGCGGGAACTTGAGGATTCCGATGGGCGTGTTGACGCCGACGTGTCCCTCGGCGCGGTAGCGCGCGTAGTCCTGGTTCAGGAACACGTGCACCACCGGAACGACGTCCGAGAACTTCACGTTGGCGGGGAAGACGAGCTCGCTCTGGCCGTTGGCGGCGATCTGCAGCCCCTGAGGCGGCTTGCCCGCCACCACCTGCTTGTCCTCGACGAAGAAGGCGTAGTCGACCTCGGCCAAAGACAGCCCGAGCGGGTTGGGGTTCTCGAGCGTCCAGTGCGTGTTGATGGTGATGCCGGACAGCGCGGCGTCTGCCAAAGACACCTGGCGGAACGTCAGCGACGGCCGCTTGAACGCGGAGAGGAAGAGGTTCTTGAGGAACGCGCACCCCGGCAGCGCGGCCAGGAGCGCCACCACCACGGCGAGCCGTTTCATGCCTTGCACTCTGGCGGAAATCGACGCGCGGGCAAGGGAATGAATTCACCGGCCCGGCTCGGAGCGCGGCGGCGTATCTCGAGCCGGGCGGCTCGGTGCCCTCCGAGGCGGCCGAGGTCATCGAGCACCTCGCCGAGCCGTGAAGCAGCGGTCGTGGGCCGGCGAAAGGCCTCGACCCCGACGGCCGGTCCGCGCTAATCGAAGCGGCATGGCGCTCGAGCCGGCTCCCAACGCGGTGGTGGACGCCGACGGGTTTCCGCGGTTCGGCACGTACCAAGGCAGTCTGCGCGAGGTCGACCTCTCGCGGCTCGACGGCCCCTACCAGCTTCCGCTGCCGCTGCGGCTGCTCAAGCACAAGAAGTGGCTCTACACCTTCATGGCCACGCCCGAGGTCATCGCCGTCGCGGCGGTGGCCGACCTCACGTACACGGCCAACGCGTTCGCCATGGTGGTGGACCGGCAGTCGAAGCGGGTGCTCTTGGACGAGTCCTTCATCGGCCTGCCGGGGCCGCTGGCCCGCGTGGGGAGCCGGCCCAACGAAGGCGTGGAGGCGCGCTTCCGGGCGCTGGGCGCGAGCTTCTCCGCATCGCGGCCTTCTGGCTCCGAGCGGGTGCGGCTCAGGGTCGAGGTGAGCCGGCTCTTGCCGCTGCCACACCGCGCGCTCGACTGGGACGGCGAGCTCCTCACCGCGGGCGGCCCGCCGCCGCTCACCGTCATCTCCCCGGTCTCCGACGGAGGAGTGGTGAACGTCACCCAGAAGTGGGGCGCGCTGCTCACCTTCGGGACGCTTCGCGCCGGCGGGCGCACCTTCCGGCTCGACGGCGGCGTGGGCGGCACCGACTACTCGAACGGGTACCTGGCACGGCGCACCGCCTGGAGGTGGGCCTTCGCGTGCGGCCGGCTCGACGACGGCACGCCGCTGGGCTTGAACCTCGTCGAGGGCTTCAACGAGGAGATGGAGCAGGCCAACGAGAACGCGCTCTGGGTGGGGCAGAAGCTCTTCCCGCTCTCGAGGGCCCGCTTCGAGTTCGACCGGCACGATCCGCTCGACCGCTGGCACGTGCGCACCAAAGGCGGCGAGGTCGACGTCACCTTCCGGCCCATCGGCGCGCACCGCGAGCGGCGCGACTACAAGGTGGTGATGAGCCGCTTCGTGCAGCCGCTCGGCACCTTTTCCGGCACGCTGCGCGCCGGCGGGAACACCTGGCGCGTGGACGAGCTGCCCGGCGTCACCGAGGATCAGGACATCCTCTGGTAGGCGCGGGCCACACCGTGGGCGAAGCGAGCTGAAACATCGGCGTGACGCCGCAGGGCTCGTCGTCAGCGCCCCGGTCGGAAGGCCTCTCGGCCCTTGATATAGGAAGGGCATGGCACAACCGCCGGAAATCACCGAGCTGCTCCAGCAGGACGTCGCCCGTTTCCCCCGCGCGCGCCTCACCGTGGTGAAGGGCCCGGACAAGGGGGCCGAGGTGGTGCTCGAGGGGCAGTCGGTGGTGGTGGGCTCGGACGAGAGCTGCCAGCTCAAGTTGACGGATCCGTCGGTGTCGCGGCGCCACTTCGAGCTGTCGGGCGGACCGGGCGGCTACCGGCTGCGGGACCTCAAGTCGACGAACGGCGTCTTCATCGAGGGCGTGCAGGTGCTCGAGGCGCGGCTGACCGACAAGGTGCGGCTGGCGCTGGGCCGGAGCGAGCTTCGCTTCGAGCCCGAGCGGCAGGAGATTCAGTGGCCGCTGTCGGCGTCCGACCGCTTCGGCGAGGCGCTGGGGCGCTCGACCGCGATGCGCCGGCTGTTCGCGCTGCTCGAGCGGGCGGCTCCGACCGACTCGGCCATCGTGCTCGAGGGCGAGCCGGGCACGGGCAAGGAGCTCCTGGCGCGCGCCATCCACGAGAAGAGCGAGCGCCGCGAGGGCCCGTTCGTGGTGGTGGATCTGTCGTCTCTGCCCGAGCAGCTCGTCGAGAGCGACCTGTTCGGCCACGACGTGGGCGCGTTCACCGGCGGGCGGCAGGCCCGGCCCGGCGCGTTCGAGGAGGCCCAGGGAGGCACGCTCTTCCTCGACGAGGTGGCCGCGCTGCCGATGGCGATTCAGCCCAAGCTGTTCCGGGCCATCGAGACGAAGGAGCTCAAGCGCCCCGGGCAGCTCGGCACGGTGAAGCTCGACGCGCGGGTCATCGCTTCGACCACCAAGGATCTCGAGCACGAGGTGCGCTCCGGCCGCTTCCGCGAGGACCTCTTCTTCAAGCTGTCGGTGTTCCGGCTGAAGGTGCCGCCGCTGCGCGACCGGCTCGAGGACGTGCCGATGCTGGTGCGCTTTCTCGAGTCGAAGCACCGCGGCAAGGAGCCCATCTCGTCGGACACCATCGAGATGCTCTCGCGGCACGACTGGCCGGGGAACGTGCGCGAGCTGCGCAACGTGGTCGAGCGGCTGTGCGCGTTTCCGGATCTCGGAGCGGGGGCCATCGCCCGCGCCCTGGGCAAGAGCCTCGAGGACGACGAGTCGAGCGGCGCGAAGCTGCGGCAGGAGATGACGAAGACGCTCCTGTCGCTGCCCTACCACGAGGCCAAGGAGCGCGTGCTGGAGAGCTTCGAGAAGACGTACCTCGTCGAGCATCTGCGCGCGGCCAACGGGGTGGTGACGCGCGCCGCCCAGCGCGTGGGGCTGCCGCGGCAGTCGGTGCACCGCATGCTGCGGCGGCTGGGCATCTCGTCCAGCGACGATTGATCCGCTTTCCTCCATTGTCGTACCCGGGCGCCGAACGGTGACCGGACGGTCCCCGCCGAAACACGGGCCAGGAATCCCGCGAGGATGCAGGAAACGCCTCGCGCAGTATCCTTGGTGCCCACCGTGCCGTTCGAACCGGGTCAGCAGGTCGGCCGCTACCGCATCGTCCGCCTCATCGCGCAGGGCGGCATGGCCGAGGTGTACCGCGCCGAGCAGGAGCTGGCCGCCGGCATCTTCCGCCCGGCGGCGCTGAAGGTGATTCGCCCCGAGTACTCCGAGTCGCCCGACTTCCGCGAGATGTTCCTCGACGAGGCCCGCACCGCCTCGACGATTTCGCACCCGAACATCGTGCACATCTACGACGTGGGGGAGGAAGGCGGGCTCCTCTACATGGGCATGGAGCTGGTGCCCGGCGAGACGCTGGCCAACGTCGGCAGGACGTTGAGACAGAAGGACCAGCGCTTCTCCGACGAGGCGCTCCTGTCCATCGGCATCTACACCTGCTCGGCGCTCGAGGCGGTGCACGCGCTGAAGCTGCCCGGCGAGGGCCACCTGAACCTCGTGCACCGCGACGTCTCGCCGCACAACCTGCTCCTGTCGTCGACCGGCTCGCTCAAGCTCATCGACTTCGGCATCGCCAAGGCCGTCACCAACCGGAACCTCACCATGCCCGGCGTGACGAAGGGCAAGGCCGGCTACTTCTCGCCGGAGCAGGCGATGGGCAAGGCCCTGGACGGACGGAGCGATCTCTTCTCGCTGGGCGTGACGCTCTACAAGCTCGCCTACGGGGCCACGCCGTTCGACGACCACAAGAGCCACCAATCACGGAACAACGCGCTGGTGCGCGGGCAGTGGCTGCCGCTCGAGCAGGTCTGCCCCGGGCTGCCCGAGGGCTTCTACGCGGTGGTGCGCAAGGCCCTGCAGGTGAAGCCCGAAGACCGCTTCGCCGACGCCCGCGAGATGCGCGAGGCGCTCGAGCGCGTGGCCGTCGAGATGGGCATGCACGTCGGGCAGAGCTCGCTCATCGGGTACGTCAGCGACAGCGGCGAGATCACCGCCAGCCCCTCGCAGAAGTTCGCCGCGGTGCGGCTCGCCTCGGGTCCGACGAAACCCTCGACCCCGAAGCAGGTGTTGCCCAGGGACCTGGCCACTCCGCCTCCGCCCGATTCTCCCGAGCGGCGCCACACCGAGCGGGTGATGCCGAAGGCGGGCGGAGAGAGAGGGCTCAGGGTGGCGCTGCTCGCGGGCGCGGCGTTGGCGTCGGTCGCGGTCGGAGCGCTCCTCGCCGTGCTGTTCGCTTCGGATGAAGCGCCGGCGGTCGCGCCAGGAGCGGGAGTCATTGCCGCGCGCGTGGAGCCTGCGCAACCCGAGACGTCACCGGCTGAGCCTCCGCCCGAGGCCGAGCCCGAAGTGGCGGTGTCGGTGGCTCAGCCGAGCATCGAGCGGCGCCCGCCCGCGCGGCAGAAGGAGCGCCCGCAGCGCAAGGCCGTCGCGCGCGCTTTCGAGCAGGAGCCCGAGCGCAAGCCCGAGCCGGTCGCCATCCCCCGCGGCGACGGAGTGCTTCGCGTCGGCACCTCGCCTCCGGAGAACGCCCAGGTGCTCATCGGCAAGGAGAGCCTCGGCACCGTGCCGGTGAACATCCGCAAGATGAAGGCCGGACGCTATTTGCTCACCATCACCACCGCGACCGGCAAGAAGGGCCACTGCGAGGCCGAGGTCTGGCCCGGCCGGCAGAACATCTACGTCTACAACTTCGAGCAGGGGATCTGCCGGCGGACGCAGTGAGACGCGATGCGCGCACATGAGCTCGCCGGAGGCGCCCTCGTTCGCTCTTCGTCGTCGAGCTCGCCATCGCCCTACTCGATGTCGGCCTCCTTTTCGCCGTCTCCGTCCGCGACCTTTGGCGGCATGAGGACGTTCGCCACGGCTTCCATGCGCGCGTGAAACTGGTCGAGCTCGACGAGCCGACGTTCGACCTGCTGCTCCTCGGCGAAGAGCCCGGCCGCGCGGTAGGCGGCCCTTGCTGCCGCGAGATGCGACCGAGCGCTCTCGGGAAACCGTTCAGCGAGCTGCGCGTAGGCTTCCGCCGCTGCACGACCGCGGACGCCGAACAGCTTCAGGCGCACGTCTGTTGCCAGCTGCTCCAGCTCCCATCGCGTGTCGTCGTTCAGCGCTGGCTCACGGCGCAGTTGCTCGGCGCGCGAAAAGGCCAGCGCGAGATCCCCGCGAAGAACTTCGTAATCGATGGCCAGGAGAGCCGCCCGGCCGCTCGAGGTGGTCGCCTCGGCGGGGCTCGTGAGGTCGAGGGCACCCATCGTCTTCGGTGCTGGTCGTCGTGGCGTCACTTCGCGCTGGCCACCTGGGCTTTCTGCGCGCGGCAGACGTGCTCGGCCGCGGCCTTCGTCTTCTTGCCGAGCATGAACGCGGCGGGATGGTAGCCATCTCCGCGCTTGAGGAAGACCTCTTCGGTCTCGAGATAGACGCAGCCGGCCATCGCGTCCTTGCGCCAGGTGCGCTCGTCGGCCTCGTCCCCGACCTCGAAGCCGTGACGCGCATCGACCGCAAACGACAAGAAGGCGACGCCCTTCTCGTCCTTCACCGGCTCCGCGTCGAGGACCCGGACACGGCGCTCCTGGGGCGGTAGACGCGCGCGGGAGAAGCGGCTCCGCGCGGCCTCCTTCGCCGCGAGTGGCTCGAGGAGCCTCTTTGTCACGATCGACTCGGCCTCGAGCCTGATGGCGGCCGACTCGTCTGCCTCAGGCGGCGGCTCCGCCGAAGCGAGCGCGGGGACGACGAACAGGGCGAACGTCAAGCAGCGATTCATGGTTCCTCCGGGACGGAGCCAGTGGGTTCGGACGACGCGAGAGCCATTCGACCACGGCCGCGCTACCCACGACGGGCAGCCACAAGCTGACGAGGTATGCCGCGTCTGGGTCGACGTCGAAGCCGTCGAGCACGAACAACATCGCGCGCGACGTCACTGCGACGCTGAGCTGCGCCAGCACGTGCATCATTTGCCGGCGATGTGCGGCGTATTGGCCCGTTCGCGCCGCGTGGATGCCCCGAACCATCGCAACCACGACGATGACGCCCGACAACACGAAGCCGAGCGTCGAGAGGACACCGGCCTTCGCGAAGAACGCCAGGTAGAAGCCCGATGGCGTCAAGGCGAGCAGCACGATGGCTGCCGTCACGCGCCCGAGCCAGCGGTGCAGTCGCGGAGCGCGCCGGAGCAGCGCCGTCGACGACAAGAGCAGACACGCCGGAAGCGACAGCACCGCCGCGACGACGTGAATGTTCAACGCGACGAGCCAGACGTCCTCGAGCGGCAACGGCAGCTTCTCGATGACGAACGGCGCCAGCTCGTCACCGAAGAAGTACGCGGTGCTCCCGGCGGCAATCGCGACGGAGCCCAGCGCCATGGCCACGTAGAAGACGGGCCGGGAGACCACCAGGAGCCATCGCACGAGGCGCATGCCTCCTTCGGAACGTGCGAGGGCCGGAGAAGATCTCTCGCGCCGACAGGTCCGCAAGCCAGCGGAATCGCGCCGCATGTGACTGCCCCCCGCGAGCACGCACGCAACCTCACGGCGAACGGACGCGCTTCGGGATGTGGTCGATCGTCAGCCGGTCGAAGCAACGGACACGTTCGCCAGTCCCGCGGCGATGCACGTGTCGATGACGCGCACCAGGTCCTCGTAGCGCACGGCGTCCTCCGCGTGCACGGTGATGGGCGTCTCCGGTGGAGCCTTCTGCGCCTCCAGGAGCTTCTTCAACGGTTCGACATCGAGCCGCTGCTGCCCGTCGCGCCGGATGTGAATCGGCTCCGACGGCGCTCCGCCGACGCTCAGCAGCAGCTCCTTCTCCGTCAGCACGAGCGACAGCGACAGTGGCGGCGCCGCTAGTCGGCCGGAACGGACAGTGGACGCGCGAGAAGGTTCCCCCGAGCCTCAGCGCGACGGCGCGGGCGAGACGAGGTAGACGACGCCGGCGGCCGCCACCAGCGCGGCCCCGGCTCCGGCCCAGATCCACGGGTTGTGGTACCACGCAGCCTCACCCACCACCGCGAGCTGAAGCGGCTCCGTCGGTCCAGCCACCTGCGCCAGCGTCTCCCCCGACGCATCGAGCGCCTCGACGTAGTACCAGGCGGTGAACGACGCGTCCTCCGACGGCGGCGGAATGATGCCCACGCACCGCTCGCCCTGGCATCGCATCGGGCTCGAGTAGAACGGCCCCTTCGGCGAGAACGCGTGGCGGATCAGCACCCGCCCCACCCGGCCTGACGGATCCTGAAGCCGCGCCGCCACCTGCCGCGGCGGATCCACTCCGGTCCTGGGCAACACCTCGAGCCGCGTGCGCGCCAAGAGCTTCTGCCGCACCGCCTCGACGAACTCGACCTGTTTGAGCGGAGACGCCGCCGGCAACCGAATGTCGGGCACCAGCTCGAGCGCCTCGACGGTGCGGCGCTCGGCGTTCACCGCGTCTTCGAGCACCAGGTGCAGAAAGCCGAGCTCGAGCAGCGCCCGCGCCCTTTCGCTGACGGGCCGGTCCGGATCCGCCAGGTACCGCTGGTACTCGACGATGGCCTCCTCGTACCGGAGCTCGTCGGCGAGCCTGCGCGCGTCCTTCAGGCTCTGGGGCACCTCGCCGACGTTGGCTGCCGCAGGCGACCGGTAGGGCGCGTCGGCGGCGGCCAGGAGCACGAGCAGAACGAGCATCGACCGGCAGAGCGTACCGCACGGTGCACCGCCGTCGAAGCGCCGGAGCCCAAAGCCCCAGTCCCACCGCGTCAGCCCGGCTGGCAGACCTGCCTGAGAATGTCGAGCGACTCGAGCGCCTTGCCCGCTCCGATGACGACCGCCGAGAGCGGATCCTCGGCCAGAAACACCGGCAGGCCGGTCTCCTCGCGCAACAGCGTGTCGAGATTCTTGAGGAGCGCTCCGCCGCCGGCAAGCACGATGCCGCGGTCGGCGATGTCGCCGGCCAGCTCGGGCGGAGTGCGCTCGAGCGTCATCTTCACCGCCTCGACGATGCCGTTCACCGGCTCGGCCAGAGCGTCGCGGATCTCGTCCGAGGTGACGGTGAGCGTGCGGGGCACTCCGGCCACCAGGTCGCGGCCCTTGATCTCCATCGTCATCACCTCGTCCGTCGGGTACGCGGTGCCGATGGAGATTTTGATCTGCTCGGCGGTGCGCTCGCCGATGAGCAGGTTGTACTTGCGCTTGACGTACTGAATGATGGCCTCGTCGAGCTTGTCGCCGCCGATGCGCACGCTCTTGGCGAAGACGATGCCGGCGAGCGAGATGACGGCCACGTCGGACGTGCCGCCGCCGATGTCGACGATCATGTTGCCGCTGGGCTCGGTGACCGGCAGGCCGGCGCCGATGGCCGCGGCCATGGGCTGCTCGATGAGGTACACCTCGCGGGCGCCGGCGTTCTCGGCCGCCTCGCGCACCGCGCGGCGCTCGACCTCGGTGATGCCCGAGGGGATGCCGATGATGATGCGCGGCCGGACCAGCGACTTGCGGTTGTGCGCGCTCTGGATGAAGTAGCGCAGCATCGCCGCGGTGATTTCGAAATCGGCGATGACGCCGTCCTTCATGGGGCGGATGGCCATGATGTTGCCCGGGGTGCGCCCGAGCATCTCCTTGGCCTCCTTGCCCACAGCGAGCACCTTCTTGCCGCCGCGCGCATCCTGCTGAACCGCGACGACCGACGGCTCGTTCGACACGATGCCCACGCCCCGGATGTAGATGAGGGTGTTGGCGGTGCCGAGGTCGATGGCGAGGTCGCGCGAGAAGAGTGTGTGGACCCAGTCGAGCATGGCGTTGGGAGCGGTGCGTCAAGCTACCACCCGACGCCGGAGGTGACCAGAGACATTCTGGCCCGCCGGCACGGCGGCTGTGCGGCGCGCCGGTCGCGCGCGCCCCCGGAAAAGTCGCGGCTGTCGAGTCCTCGTGTTCGGCGAAGAAGGCCAAGCACGCGCTGGCCGATGTCCATTCGTTCGCGGTGCACACCGCGAAGCTCGAGGGCGACTGCGCGCTGGCGAATGCGTGGGCCGCGAAGCTGGCGCCGTGCGCGTGGGAGCGAATTGCCAGAACGCCCGGCCCGTGCGTGGATCCGCCCGTGCGCCTCCACGTCGTCGACGGCACCTACGAGCTGTTCCGAGCGTTCTTCGCCAAGCGGCCTCCGCACGTCACCGCCGAGGGGTGGGACGCGAAGGCAACCGTCGGCGTGGTGCAGTCGCTGCTCCAATTGCTCCACGACGAAGCCGAGCGCGTCACCCACGTCGCGGTGGCGTTCGACAACCCCATCCGCTCGTTCCGCAACGAGCTCTACCCCGGTTACAAGACCGAGGAGGGCGTCCCGCCCGAGCTCTTGCGGCAGTTCGACCCGGTCGAGGACGCGGTGCGCGCGCTGGGCGTCACGGTCTGGTCGATGAAGAACTTCGAGGCCGACGACGCGCTGGCCACCGCCGCCGCGCGGTTCCGCGGACGGGTCGAGCAGGTGCGCCTCCTCACGCCCGACAAGGACCTGGGCCAGTGCCTGCGCGGCAGGAACGTGGTGCAGGTCGATCGCATGCGGCAGCGGGAGATCGACGAGGAGGCGCTCTTCGCGCTTCGCGGCGTGCGTCCGCAGAGCATCCCCGATTGGCTGGCGCTGGTGGGTGACTCGGCCGACGGCTACCCCGGCATCGACGGCTTCGGAGAGAAGACGGCCGCGGCGGTGCTGTCCGAGTACCGGCACCTCGAGCACATTCCCGCCGATGCGCGGCAGTGGCGCGTGAAGGTGCGCGGCGCCGATCGGCTCGCCGAGGCCCTGCACGCGCGGAGGGACGAGGCGCTGCTCTTCCGCAAGCTGGCGACGCTGGTCGAGGACGTGCCGCTCGAAGAGTCGCTCGACGACCTGCGCTGGACGGGCGTGCCGAAGAGGCCGTTCACCGAATGGTGCGAGCAGCTCGGCGCCGAGAAGCTGCTCGAGCGCGACATCCGCTGGCGCTGAGCGTTTCGAAGCGCGCTCGCCAGTGGCGATGGCCCCGTGCACCGTTCCGGCCTCGCCACCCAGGTGCGTGTGCTCTCCCGCGAAGAAGAGCGTGTCCTCCTCGGGCCGGGCCAGCTCGCGCCATGAATTGTGCGCCCCGACGGGAATGCCGGCGTAGCCGCCGCGGGCGAACGCGTCGGCGCCCCAGTCCGCCACGCGCGCCCAGACCAGCTCGAAGAGGAGCCGCCGCCGGCTGACTCCCAACAGCTCGGCCAGCGAGCCCACCGCGCGCGAGAGAACGACGTCCTCGGCCCGGCCGGCCAGCGCGTTCCCTGCCGGGCCCGCAGCCCAGCCGACGAGCCTCGGCCATCGTGCCGTCCGCCGCCGACCGCCGGCCCTTCCGCCACATCCAGTGCGCGCCTTTGGCCTCCGCCGACTCCAGGTGCTCGCGCGAGAGAAGCCGCACCAGCTCACGCGGCCGGCCGTGGACGAACTCCGCTCCCAGCTCGACCGGCGGACCGTCGGGCCACTCGCGCAGCGTGTGCACCCTGCCCCCGATGCGGTCGCGGGCCTCGAGCACCAGCACCTTGCGCCCGGCCTTCACCAGCGCGCGGGCGGCGGCCAGGCCGGACACTCCGGCGCCGATGACGACCGCATCGAGCACCGGGCGGATCTACCGCGCGCGGGTCGTCACCGGGAGTGGCACCGCCGTGCTTCGTCGAACGGGACACGTCGCCCGCAGCGCAGCTCGAGCGGCGTCCAGCTCAGAAGAGCGGCCGTTCGAGCCCTACCCTTTTCGCGGCGAAGCCGCTCCCGAAGCGCCTTCACGATGGCCTCGGTGAGCGTCTCCCAGAGGCGCGGTCGTGCAGCAACCCGGCGCCTCGCCGGATCAGCGGGGCATCGCGTGCGTGTCCGCCGCGACGTAGATGCGCAGCGACGTCTCGCCCTCGGCGGTGCGAATCACGGCCTCGGTGGTGCCCTGATCCCGACCGTAGATGGCGATGCCGTCGGGCAGCTTCTTGATGCTCGCCACGCTCGGGTCTTCCACGTCGATGGCGTAAATCCGCTGGTGCAAGGACAGTACCTTGGTGTGGCCCTTGGGCAGGGCGACCTTCAGCGGGTCGGCGAACGCGGCGGGAGCGAGGAGCATCAACGCGAGGGTGAGCGCGCGGGGCATGGGCGACCTCCGGAGTGGGCGCAGATCAATCTCCGCGCCAGGGGAAAGCGGCCCGTTGGCGAGCACTTGCGCGCACTCGGCGCGGAGGTGGCGTGAGCTTGAAGTGCAAGCTGTCGAATTCGCGGGCACTGTGAGCGTCACGGCCGGACGGCGCGCCGGGCATACGACACGGCCAGCGCGCACATCGGCAGGGCCAGAAGGTCCGTCGGGTCGCGGACGCTGGCGAAGCTCCAGCCCAACGGAGCGGTCAGGGTCTCGAGGGCGAACAGGTACAGGGCGTTGCCGGCGGCGGACAGCTTCACCGCGGAGAAGCCGGCCGCGACCAGGGCGGCGCACGCGAGGGCCCTGCGGAAGACTCCCTCGGGGCACCGGGCCGGAACGAGCACGAGCGTCAGCTCGGCGAGGAGCAGCGGCGCGAAGAAGAGCCCGGCGAAGTCCGACAGCTTGCCGGTGAGCCAGCCCGGGACGAGGCCCGTTCCCTTGAGCAGGTGGTCGTTGACCGCCAACAGCACGGTGGCCGCGACCGGCAGGGGCCGCGCGTAGAGGCGGGGGCGGATCGGCGCGTCGGTCACGTGCCTCCGTCGACCGCGTCGATGCGGGCCGAGCCCACCTTGCACTTGCAGGCGTCCCGCATGGTGTCGGTCTGGAGGGTGATCCACCCGCTGGCCGGCACGCCCGACGCGTGGAGGGTGAGAAAGACGTCCGAGGTGCCCGGCGGCGTCAGCGGCTCGTACCCGCCGGGGCGGCCGTCGAAGCGCTGTGGATCCCGGATCAGCGGCAGGGGCAGCGCGAAGCCCACCGTGCCCAGCTCTCCCGCGTCCTGGCCCGGGTTCCAGTTGCCGGCGTCGGCGACGAGCGCAGAGGCGTTCGTGGGCGCCCTGTCCGAGAGGAAGCCCACCAGCTGCCCCGCGCCGGCGTCGGCGGAGATCTGCGCGCCGAGCTGCAGGTGCAGCACCAGCGACTCGGGCTTGTCGCTCGAGCTCGCCTGGAGGCGGAAGGTCTTGGTGCCGCCCGAGCGGAGGTCGAACGAGCCGAAGGGCGTCGACTCGTCGGAGGCGAGCGATGCCACAATCCCGAAGAGGAGGAGGACGCCTCGAAGGAAATGCTTCACCGAGCGCTCTGCGTCCGGCCCGCGAGCACCTTACCGCTTCAGGGTGTGCTTGGCGATGACGTACAGGGCCCGAACGCCGTCCTTCCAACCGATCTTCTTGCCCTCTTCGTACGTGCGGCCGAAGTAGTTGATGGGCACCTCGTAGATGCGGTAGCGGCCGCGGGCGACCTTGGCGGTGATCTCCGGCTCGATGCCGAAGCGGTCTTCCTCGAGCGAAAGGCTCTTCACCACCTCGGCGCGGAACGCCTTGTAGCAGGTCTCCATGTCGGTGAGGTTCAGCCCCGACGTCATGTTCGACAGCGTGGTCAGCACGTTGTTGACCACCGCGTGCCAGAAGTAGAGGACGCGGCGGGTGTCGCCGATGAAGCGGCTGCCGTAGACGACGTCGGCCACTCCGTCGAGGATGGGCTTGATGACCTTGGGAATGTCGCGCGGGTCGTACTCGAGGTCGGCGTCCTGCACGATGACGATTTCGCCCTTGGCGGCCGAAAAGCCCAGCCTCAGCGCGGCGCCCTTGCCCCGGTTCACCGGTTGGAAGTGCACCTGCAGGCGGTTGACGTTCTTCGGGCGGGCACCCTCGATGGCCCCGAGGCCCTCTCGGGCCACGCGCTCGAGGTACTCGCGGCTGCCGTCGGTGGAGCAGTCGTCGACGATGACCAGCTCCTTGGGGAAGTCCACCGCCACCACGCGGCGGAGAATCTCCGGCAGCGTGCGCAGCTCGTCGTAGACGGGCATCACCAGCGAGACGAGCGGCGCGGGCCGGGGCTTTTCGCCAGCGTGCTCTTCGACGGGGTCTTCGAGCGGGCGCATCCGCCCATGCGATTAGCAGCGGCCCTGCCCGTCGTCCACTCTGGTAGCCCTCTGGCGCGCCCGTGGCGCCGAAGCGGTGCTACGGTGCCCTGAAGGCGTGGACAGGATCTCGACACCGACGCTCGTCTGCCCCAGGTGCCAGCGGCCCTTCACCGAGGCGCCGAACTTCTGCCCCGGGTGCGGCGAGGATCTGCGCGGGCTCACCCCCACGTCGGACACGCTCTCGGGCCCGTGGTCGGGCAAGGTCATCGACGGCCGCTACCGGCTGCTCGAAAAGCTGGGCGAGGGCGGCATGGGGGCCGTCTACAAGGTCGAGCACGTGCGCATGGGGAAGATTCTGGCGCTGAAGCTGCTCCGGCCCGACGTGGCGCTCGACAGGAAGCACAAATCGCGCTTCATCCAGGAGGCGCGGGTCGTCTCGAAGCTGTCGCACCCCAACACCATCCAGGTGTTCGACTTCGGCGAGCTCGACGACGGCGCGCTGTACATCGCCATGGAGTACGTGCAGGGGCGCGACCTGGCGTGGATGCTGCGCACCCACGGCCCCATCTCCGAGGAGAAGGCCATTCAGGTCGGCATCCAGGTGCTGGCCTCGCTGTCCGAGGCGCACGAGATGGGCATCGTGCACCGCGACATCAAGCCGGCGAACGTGATGCTGGTGAAGCGCAAGAGCGGCGACGAGCTGGTGAAGGTGCTCGACTTCGGCATCGCCAAGCTGCTCGACGTCGAGGGCAAGAAGCACATCACCGGCTTCGACTTCGTGGGCACGCCCGCGTACATGTCGCCCGAGCAGGCCCGGGGCGACGCCATCGACGCGCGCGGAGACCTCTACTCGGTGGGAGCGATGCTCTTCGAGCTGGTCACCGGACGTTCGGTGTTCACCGGGCCCACGCCGATGAGCATCGTCACCAAGCACTTGAGCGAGCCGCCGCCGCGCATGAACGAGGTGGCTCCCGGGAGGCTGGTGAGCCCGGGCTTCGAGCAGATCATCCGCAAGGCGCTGGCGAAGAACCCCGACGAGCGCTACCGCGATGCAGATCAGATGCAGGCCGCGCTCGAGAAGCTGCGCCGCGAGCTGGGAGCTCTGGCCACCGACCTGACGCCGATTCCCGACGACGCCACGCTGCGCATGGCGAGCCGCGAGGACTTCGACCGTTTCGAGCGCAGGCTCAAGCTCAAGCGCACGCTGATGCCGCTGGTGGTGGTGGGCCTTCTGGCCGGAGTGGCCGGCGTCACCGTGCAGCTCTATCAGCGGGCGCAGGCGGGCGTACCGCTGACGGTGGAGAAGGAGCCCAACGACGACATAAGGCACGCCAACCCTCTGACGCCGGGCGTGCCGCTCAGGGGCGAGCTGAGCGCCGACCGGGCCGACCGCGACGTGTTCGTGCTGGACGCTCCCCAGCGGCCGTTCTCCATCTCGGTTCGAGACGCGAACGATTTGAATCTGTCGCTGGACCTCTCGACGGCGCCCGCCGACGGCACCACCGCCGAGCGGCTGCTCTTCGTCGACGACGTCGGCGTGGGCCAGGAGGAGCGCGTCGACGGGCTGCACCTCCCCGGCAAGCGGCTCTTCGTCCGGGTGCAGGAGCCGGGCGCTGCGGAAGCGGAGGCCAAGCGCATCGACGTGCAGTACACCCTCGAGGTGGCGGTGATCGGCGAGCCCGGCCCGCTGGAGGTCGAGCCCAACGACGAGCCCGAGCGGGCCCCGCAGCTCCCGAAGGACGCGGCCATCACCGCCTTCACCGGTTCGCCGCTGCCGTGGCCGGCTCCCGACGTGCGCGACCGCGCCGGAGCGCCCTACCTCTCGTCGGTCGACTGGCTGTGGGCTGCCGCCGCGGGCGACCGGCCGAAGGCGGTGGTGGTGCCTCCGCCCAAAGGCGGGCTTCTGGTGCTGAACGGGGCGGTGGCGAACGAGGCGGGGCAGAGCCCGGTGGCAGTGAGGGGGGGCCTCAAGCTCGTCGAGCTGACGCCGTCGGCGAATGGCATGGTCGGGCTGCGCGTGCAACCCGAGCCACTCACGCCGCCCGGAGCACGCTACTACGTCGCATTCGTCGGCGACGGCGAGCGCGGATTGGACGCGGCGGTGGATCTGGCGAAGCGGCTTCTGGCACAGGGCCGGAAGGAGGACCTCGCCCAGCTCGAGGAGCAGCTCCGCCGGGCCTATCCCAAATCGCCGCAGCTCTCGGCGGTGCGCTCGCCCTGACGCACGGTTTGCGCCGTGCGAGGGGCGCGGGGTAGATCCGCCGGTCCTTCCTTGCGAGGTGAGGGATGAGCCGAAGCGAGCCCGAGACGCGTCATGCCAACTTCATCGGCGGCGAGTGGGTGCCGCCGTCGACGTCCGAGTGGGCTCCGAACAAGAACCCCGCCGACGTGGACGACGTGCTCGGACAGTGGCCGGTGTCGGGGAAGAAGGACGCCGAAGCGGCGGTGGCGGCGGCGAAGGCGGCCTTCCCCGAGTGGGCGCAGACGCCGGGGCCGACGCGGGGCCGGGTGCTGTGGCGGGCGGTCGAGCTCTTCCGCGCGCGCATCGACGACATCGCCCGGACGCTGTGCCGCGAGGAGGGCAAGACGCTGGCCGAAGCCAAGGGCGAGATTCAGAAGGGCATCAACCTCTTCGAGTTCTACGCGGGCGAGGGCTTCCGCACGCACGGCAAGACGCTGCCGTCGGAGATGCGCCAGACGTTCACGTACACCATTCGCCAGCCGCTCGGGGTGGTGGCGCTGATCACTCCGTGGAACTTCCCGTTCGCCATTCCCGCGTGGAAGAGCGCTCCGGCGCTGGTGACGGGCAACACCGTGGTGCTCAAGCCCGCGTCGAACACGCCGGCGACGGTCGAGCTCATCGCACGGGCGCTGCACGAGGCCGGGTTGCCGAAGGGCGTGTTCAACGTGGTGACCGGCCCCGGCGGAGCGGTGGGCAACACGTTGGTGGACCATCCCGACGTGAAGGCCGTGTCCTTCACCGGCTCGAACTCCATCGGGCTGGCGTTGAACGAGCGGTGCGCCAGGCGCGGGCTCAAGGTGACGGCGGAGATGGGCGGCAAGAACGCGGTGGTGGTGATGGACGACGCCGACCTCGAGCTCGCGGCCGCGGGCATTCTCCAGGGGGCGTACGGCTCGACCGGCCAGCGCTGCACGGCGACGTCGCGCGTGGTGGTGCACCGGGCCGTGGCGAAGGAGCTCGTCGACCGCCTCGCCGCGGGAGCGAGGAAGATCCGCGTGGGGAACGGGCTCGAGCCGAACGTGGACATGGGCCCGGCGGTGGATGCGTCGCAGCTCCAGACCAACCTCGAGTACATCGAGGTGGCGCAGCAGGAGGGCTGCAGGCTGGTGGTGGGGGGCAAGCGGCTGACGGGCGGGGCCTACGACAAGGGCTACTTCGTCGAGCCGACGCTCTTCACGGGCGTGCGTCCCGGCATGCGCATCCACCAGGAGGAGGTTTTCGGGCCGGTGGTGGCGGTGGTGGAGGTGGGGAACTTCGACGAGGCCGTGGAGGTGGCGAACGCGGTGGAATACGGCCTGACGTCGTCCATCTACACACGCGATGCGAACGTGGCGATGAAGTTCATCGAGCGGGTCGAGGTCGGGATGGTGCACGTGAACAACCCGACCGTGGGAGGCGAGGCGCAGCTTCCGTTCGGCGGGTGGAAGTCGACGGGGGTGGGCGAGCGGGAGATGGCGGAGGAGGGGGCCGAGTTCTTCACTCAGCTCAAGACCGTGTTCTTCGACTACACGGGCGCGGTGCGCACGTCGAAGATCTACTGATTCGCCGGCGCGGAGCCGAAACCAACGGCCTGCGGCTCGGTTCGGCCGGTCGCGCCTTCGGACCGCCGGCCCCGGGCCCCATGTAGTCAGGGGTGGTTGAGAACCCACCGCCCGCTGGTGTATAGGGGCCGGCCCACCCTTGGGAGCCGCCATGGTCGCTGCCCTTCTCGCCGCCGCCGTCTTGGCGAACACGCCCACATTGGGCCCCAGCGAAGCGGACCTCGAACGCTTCAAGGCGCTCTTCACCCAGGGTGAGAAGCTGTACGGCCAGGGCGAGTACGGCGCCGCCATCTGGAGCTTCAAGCAGGCCGAGGCCATTCGCGTGACGCCCGAGGTGGCGTTCGACCTGGCCAAGTGCTTCGAGAAGCTGAACGACGCGGCCTACACGACGTATTACTACCGGCTGTACCTGCGCCGCGCTCCGCAGGCCGCCGACGCGCTCGAGGTGGCGGAGAAGATCGGCTCCGCGCTGGCGGCGGGCGAAGCCGAGGGCCGGGGCTTCCTCGAGGTGGAGGGCTTCGGGGCCAAGGACGTCCGACTGAACGGCAACGTCTACCCGGAGCTGCCGGTGGCCGCCTTTCTCCCGCCGGGCGACTACGAGGTGACCGCCACCTTCCCCTCCGGCGTGCAGAAGCGCCTGGTGCAGGTCAAGACGGGCAAGACGACGACGGTGCATCTCGAGCCTTTGCCGCCGCCTCTGGTCCACCCCGGCGAGGCCGTGCCCGCGTGGGCGAGCACCGACGGCCCGGCGAAGAGCGGAAGGGACAAGGCCCGCACCGCTTCGATGGTGGTGCTGGGCGCATCTGCCGCGGCGCTGGCCGCCGGCACCGTGCTCGGAGCGCTCGCCGCCTCCGACGCCGGCCGCCTCCGCTCGGACCGGCAGAACCTCACCGTGGGGGACGCGCAGCGGCTGGCCGATTCCGCCAACGGCCGGGGCGCCGCCGCCAACCTCCTCTGGCTGGCCGGCGGAGTGGGCGCCATCGGCGGCGGAGTGCTCTTCGCCTTCACCCTGCCCGAGCCCGGCCAGAAGGGAGGAGGTGGCCGATGAGACGCTTCGCTCCCGCCCTCTTCGTGCTCGCCTTCGGCTGCGACACCAACGTGCGGTTCGACCCCGAGGGGCTCAAGTGCGACCCAGGCAACGTCTGCCCCTCGGGCTACGTCTGCGTCGACGGCGTCTGCCGCAGCCAAAAGAGCTGCCCGCAGGGCAACTGCCCGAGCGACAAGTGCCGGGGCGTGACGTGCAATGCTCCGCCGAGCGCCGAGTGCCTCAACGCCACCACGTTGCGCGTCTACCTCGCCGGCGGCACCTGCGACGGGCAGACCGGCCAGTGCAACTACTCCTCGCAGGACGTGAGCTGCCCCGACGGCTGCGAGAACAACGTCTGCAAGGGCGACGTCTGCGGCAACGTCCGCTGCGACAGCCCGCCGGCGCAAAGCTGCGACGATGGGCAGACGCTCAGGACGTACGTCTCGCCCGGCACCTGCCAGAACGGCGTGTGCAGCTACCAGGCGCAGACCCGCACCTGCGCCAACGGCTGCGAGAACGGCGCCTGCAAGAACGAGAACCTCTGCCAGAACGTCACCTGCGACTCGCCGCCGGCGGAGATTTGCGCCAACGGCAAGGTCCGCACCTACTCGGCGCCCGGCACGTGCCAGCCATCGACCGGCCAGTGCACGTACCCGTTCAGCGAGCTGAGCTGCAACGGCAGTTGCGTCAACAACGTCTGCGTACCGGTGGGCTTCACCTTCGCCCAGACCGGGCCCAAGGTGCGCCACGCCGTCCTCGCGGTGGATCAGGCCCCCGGGAGCGGCGGAGACCACGTGCTGGCCGTCGGCCCGCGCGGCCAGGTCAGCAAGTGGGACGGCAGCTCGTGGCGGTCCATCGCCACCAACACCACGGCGCAGCTGAACGCGGTATGGCTGTCGGGCGCAAGCTCGGGCTGGGTGGTGGGCCAGAACCGGACGGTGCTGCGCTACGACGGCCAGAGCCTCACCCCGGTCACCCTCCCGGGCCTGAACGCCAGCGTCAACCTCATCGGCGTGCACGGCCGCGTCACGGCCACTCAGACTCACGTGTTGGTGGCCGATGACGCGGGCAACTGGTGGCGTTACGACGGCACGCGCTGGACGAATGGCAACCTGCCGGGCTCGCCCACCTGCGTCGCCACCCGCTGCTTCGAGATGTCCAGCGTCTGGGTGAACGCCGACGACGACGAGCGCATCGCCGGCCGCTGCCTGCTGAACGGCAACTGGCGCAGCTGCATCGGGTTCGCCTTCAGCCCGACCAGCACCACCTGGTACGTCGACTCGGATTCGAGCACCTCCGACGGCTTCCGCTCGGTGGGGCCCAGCGTCGATGTCGGCACCACCTACGCGTTCGCCGGCCGCGCCACCTTGCCCCAGGTGCGGAGGCACGACGGCCAGACGCCCAACACCTTCGACAACACGGGGGTGCCCACGTCCCTTTCGGGCGGCGCCGTCGTGGGCATCACCGGCGCGGTGGGCACCGCCACGCCGGCCGTCTACGTGCTGACCCAGAGCACCCAGAACGACCCCGGCCGGCTCTACCGCTGGACCGCGAACGGTTTCGATCCCGCCGGCCCGCTGCTCGACCTCTACCTCTACGCGGGCGGCGGAGGTGGCCAGTCGATGTCGCGCAACGAGTCGAGCGGCGTCATCGTGGCCGACTCCGGCCCAGAGAGCGCCAGCATCTTCCGCCGCGGCGCCACGTCGGTGGCCAGCGAGGTGCTCGACCTCGGCGAGCACTGGCGGGCGGCCGCCTACACGCCGGGCGGCAGCCTGGTGCTGATGAACTCCGACGGCGACCTGGCGGTGCGGCAGGCCGGCCAGCAGCGCTTCTCGTTCCGGCGGAGCCCGACCGGCAACATGAACGCCCTGGTGGTGGGCACCGGCTTCGCCCTGGTGGCCGGAGACAACGGCCAAGCGTACCGGGTGACCACCACCTACGCGGCGGTGCAGACCAACACCAATGCGCGCTTCCTCTCGGCCTGCCGGGTCTCCGACACCGAGATGTACCTGGTCGGCGAGGGCGGCACCATTCGCCGCTACGACGGCACGTCGTTGATGGCGATGAATTCGGGCACCACCACCGCCCTGCGCGCGGTGGCCTGCCTCGGCCCGGGCCAGGCCCTCGCCTGCGGCGATTCAGGCACGGTGCTCAGGCTCTCGGGCGGTAGCTGGTCGGCGTTGCCGGCCGCTCCGGGCGGCCCGGCGCTGTCGAGCTGCGGCGTCACCCCGGGCGGAGCCATCTACGTCGCGGCCGACAACGCCTTCGCCCGCTACGCCAACGGCCAGTGGACGGCCCTGCCCGCACGGCCCCAGCTGCGCGCGCTGCAGGTCTTCGGGTCGGGGGAGATCTACGCCATCAGCAATCAGGACGTGGTCCGGTTCGACGGCACGAGCTGGACGACGAAGCTGACCGGCCAGCATCCCTTGTTCGGCGGCGCCTCCATGAGCGGGAGGGCTGCCTTCGTCGGCATGCACGGCACTTTGGTGGAGGGCCTATGAACGACGCCCCAAGGACGGGAGACGAGGCGCAGCTCGTGCTGGATTCGAAGATCAAGATTCGCGCCCCGCTGCGCTGCGACGGCATCGGCCGGCTCGACTGCGCCGAAGACGTCGCGTCGGGCGCGCGCATGGCGGTGCGGTGGCTGCCGCTCGAGGCCAACGGCGACGTGGCGGCCAGGGCCATCGCCGAGCTGCCGCCCCACCCCACGCTGCCGAAGATTCGCCAGACCGGCCGGGTGGGAGCGTCCGCCTACGTGGCGATGGACTTTCCCGACGGCCGGCTTCTGTCGACGGTGCTCGGCGAGCCGATGCCGGTCGAGGCGCTCTGCCGCATGGGCGCGGAGATCGCCGACGCGCTGGCCAAGGTGCACTCGCAGGGCACGTTCCACGGCGAGATGAGCGCCGACTCGCTCTTGCTGGTGCCGCAGGGCAAGGCGATTCTCTGGGACATGCCGCTGGTGGTGGCGAATCGGGCGACCGACCGCCGCGGTGAAGAGCGCGTCATGTCGCAGCTCGTGCGGATGGCGCCGTTCCTCTCGCCCGAGCGGGCCCAGGGCATGCCGCCGTCCGCGGCCGGCGACGTCTATGCGCTCGGGGCGATTCTGTGCCTGGCCGGAGGAGGCCGCTCGCCGTCGGGGGCCACGACGCTGGCGGTGGTGCACCAGATCGCCACCGGGCAGTGGGCGCCCGAGGTGCCCGAGTCGTTCCCGCCCGCGCTGCGCAAGGTGGTCGAGCGGATGATCCACCGCAATCCGCTCGAGCGGCCCAGCGCGGCCGAGGCGGCGGAGCTGCTCTCGAAGCCGCTGGCCGTGCCGACCATTCCCGAGCTGCCGGCGGTGGTGGTGGATCCGGCGATCCCCTCGGAGACGATCGCTCCGGCGACGGAGAAGCCCTCGCTGCTCGAGCGGATTCTCGGCGCGCTCCGGCCGAAGGACGAGCTGTTGCCGAAGCGGAGCCCGGTGGTGCTCGTGGGCGCATCGGGCCTGGTGGTGGTGCTGGCGCTCTCGGGGGTGGCGCTGCATCTGGCGCTGCGGTCGCCCGAGCCGGCAGTGCAGTCGCCGCCGGCGTCGGCCGTCGAGAAGCCGGCTCCGGTCGAGCCGAACGCTGCGGCGGCCGAGGCGACGGAGAGCCCGAAGGTTGAGGGTTCTGGAGCAGGCGCTCCGGTGCCGGCGGGGGCCGTGCAGGAGGCGCTCCGGCAGAAGCTGCCCTCGGACGAGGACCTGCTCGCGCCGCTCGAGCCGGTGACGAAGCGCAGGCCCGCGAGCCGTCCCGCTCGCGCGGGCGCGAAGGCGAAGCCGGCGACGAAGGTCGAGGCGACGGTGGAGCCCAAGCCCGAGCCTGCTTCGGCGGCGGAGGCGCCCGAGGCGACCGACTTCTCCTTCCTCGAGGAGGAGAAGGAAGCGGAGAAGCCGACCGGGGAGCTGAAGCGGCCATCGTTCTGAGCTGTGAGAACCCTGAGTGGAGCGGCGAAGCGGTCAAGCTCGTCCCTGGCGTCGATGTCGAGCCCGGGTTCTTCGGTGGAACGGACGGGTTGGAGCTCACCTTCGAATCCTGACGATGTCGGGTCGAGCCACTTGCATCGCTCTCGAGCGCGCGCACGACTGGTTCCGGGGAATGTTCGAGACCCTCGAGCCGGCGCGGGCGCGTCGAGCGCGCCATGCGTTGCCGCCCGAGCGCTCTTCTGCCTTGAATAGCGCGCCGTGGCGCTCCCCAACGAGCGGCTCATCGACGCCCGGCTGACCGAGTGGGGGCTCGTCCGCGACGACGACAGCCCGCTGGCTCCGGCCACCAGCAAGAACCGCACGATTCTCTGCCGCGCCGGCCCCAAGAAGCGCGTGCTGGTGAAGATCGCCGATGGCCCGGGCAACGTGGGCGTTTTGCGCGAGGGTGGAATCCTCGAGCTGCTCTCTCGCTTCGCCGACGACAGGCGGTCGCCGCTGGTTCTGCCCAAGGTGTTCGCCTTCGACCGCAACCTGGGCCTGCTCGCGGTGGAGTGGCTTTCTCCGTCGGAGACGCTCCACAGCTACCACCGGCGCACCGGCAAGTACGGCCGCTCCATCGCCCGCCAGCTCGGCCGCGCGCTGGCGTTCCTCCACCGGCAGAGCCGCGAGAACCCCGAGGCGTTCGCGGTGCGCGACGGCTTCCGCGAGGAGTCGGACCTGCTCGAATGCTTCTTGCGAATGCGCCCCGATTTCTACGCCCGGCTCTCGCGGGCGGGCATCGACTTCTTCTGCGAGGTGCAGGCCGACGCCGCCGCCGTTTCCGGGCTGCAGGCCATCTCCGACTACCAGGAGGAGGGCGAACAGAGCTGCCTCCTCCACGGTGACCTGAAGCAGGCCAACGTGCTCAAGGTGACGAAGAGCCGCCTGCAGGCGCTGGCCTTCGTCGACTGGGAGCTTTCCTTCTGGGGAGATCCGGCCCGCGACGTGGGCAGCATCGTCGCCGATTACGCGCTGTCGTGGCTGGCCCCCGAGCACGAGAACGAGGCCATCACCAAGGAGACGCTGCACCAGGTCTCGCGCGCGCTGCTGGTCGCCTACCGCAAGGAGCGCGAGGCCGCTTTCGCCCTCGACGAGGCCTTCCAGCGCCGCGTGGTGCAGTGGGCGGGAGCGGCCCTCTTGTTCTACGTCTACGGCATGACGCATTACGAGGGCGTCTTCTCCGAGCGCGCGCGGAGGCTGACCGACTACGCCATGCACATGCTCGGCGCTCCCGAGAAGTGGCCCGCCCGGCTGTGGGGCGCGGCATGAAGGACGTGGCCGACGCGCTGCGGGAGCTCTACCCGCTGCTCACGTGGGACGATGCGCGCGGGGTCGGGCTCTTCGAGGGCGGGAAGCGCATCTGGCTGGGTAGGCCCGAGCAGGCGGTGATGCCGCTCCGCGATTTTTTGTACGTGCGGTTCTTCTGCCGCTGGACGACCGACGGCAGACGCTCGCGCTATGCCGACCGGAGCTCGGGCGAGCCTTCGTTCGTCGCCGCCCTGTCCGCCGCGGCCCGGGGGGCCACGTACTGGGAGCCCGGCTGGCACCTGGTGAAGAGCGACGGACCGTGGGCCTTCGTCTCCAACGGGCGCATCTGCCTCTTCGTCGACGACCGCCGCCACCTCAAGCCCGAGAGCGCCCGGCCCGGCATGCCGGTGCACCTGAAGCTGCCTTGCGCCCGCGAGAACCTGGCCCCGGGCTTCTTCTACCTGGTCAGCCGCGCCGGCCCCATCGAGAACGGCGCGCCGCACCTTCTGGCGTACGTCAACCTCGCGCCGGACGCCGCGCCCGCCTTCGTCGAGGCCCTCCTGTCGAAGCGCCTGACCGAATCGCTGCGCTTCGAGGCCGAGGTCGTCAACGACCCCGCCGGGTATTGCCGCGTCGACACCGCGCTGCTCCACGTCGATCCGCAGAGCTACGCCGGCGTGATGCAGCTCGTGCTCGACTGGCGGAGGACCCACCCGCAGGCGGTTCGGGCGGGCACGCCCATCTTCACGAAACAGCTCGTCCCCGGCGTGGCGGTCGCGGAATCTCCGCGCGGCACCGGCGCCGACCGCGAGAGCTTCGGCGAGCACCGCTGCCGGTTGTTCGCACAGGGGCTCGTCGAGGCGCTCGCGAAAGAAGCTCCGAGGGACGAGTGGGTGCAGTACGTCGAAGACCAGTTCCAGCGCGAGGGCCTCTCGCTCGAGCGGCCATACGTGAAGGAGCTCAAGGCCACGCGTACCCAATCGGGAGTTTCTTTCGTCCAGCGCGCTCCGCGAGGACAGGGGTGACGCTGCGCGGCGTCGACTCTCAGCTCACCGCGCGCGGGAGCCATGGCGAAGGCGTTCCGCGAAAGGAAGCTCGAAGAACACTTCGCGTACGTCTGGCCCAGGCCAGTGTGAGGCACGGCTCCGACCCGGCTGGAGAGAAGTTGGAAGCCTCGGTCGATGCCAGGCTGGTCAGCGGATCGGCCGTCGCGCGGTGAGGCGGGGCGAAAGCGGCGCCGTCGACTTCATGCAGCGGAAGTGGCGACCGTGTGCTTCGACAGCAGCGGGTCGCCAGACACGGGTACGGCCACGAAGGGGAGAGTTGCCGACCGGAGGGTGCCTGTCTGCGAGACCTTTGTACGTGCTGCGACAACCCCATAAGAAATCGGACCACTTTCTTATGGGGTTCTCGCATTGACATCAAAGGGCCCGAAACCGAGGCCCGGGGCGGCTGACGAACGGCCGACGTCGAACGGGCGCACCGCGCTCGGGCGGTTCGTCGAGCCAGCCAGGAGCGCCTCGGCGAATGGCTCGCGCTCGACGTTCCGACGCGAGGTGCTCGTCAACGCCTGCCATTCTTTGGCACACGGACCGATTCGTGGCCGAGCTCGCGCGCCTACGGGCAGACGTCGCGCAGAGGCCGCCGAGGGGAGGCCGCGATCGAGTACGAGGAGTGCAGCTCTCGCCGGTGCCGCCCGAATCGCGAAAGCATCATCCGCCTGGCCCCGAAGCCCTGGCCGTCGCGTGCCGCTGCTCTGGAGATTCGCGTGTCGCCTTCCCCGCAGAGACTGCGCCCGCTCGGGCCGCCGCCGTGCCATCCTCTGCCCGATGCCCGCGCTCCTCGTCGCCCTGCTCGCGCTCGGCGCCTCCCCGACCCTCACCATCCGCCTCCTCGAGCGCGAACGACCCACCGAAGCCACCGTCGCCGCCGACGAGCTTCGCTGCGACGGCTCGCCCCTCGGCAGATTCGCGCAAATCCGCGCCGCTGGAAACGCGATCGTCGCCGGCGAAAAGCGCTGCCGCGAGCTCACCACCGGCCGCAACGCCGCCATCGCGCTCGGCCAGACCTCCCGCCGCTACCGGGGCTCTTTGCGCATCGCTCAGGCCGACGGCAAGCTCGCCTTCTTCGAGACGGCCACCGTCGACGAGTACCTCTACGGCGTCGTCGCCTCGGAGATGGACGCCGCTCCGGCCGAGGCGCTCAGGGCCCAGGCCATCGTCTCGCGCACCTTCGCCCTCTCCCAACGCGGGCGCCACCGCGCCGCCGGCTACGACCTGTGCGACCTCACACACTGTCAGCTCTACCGGGGCCGCGACGGCGAGCGAGCCGAAACCACCGCCGCCGTCGACCAGACCTCGGGCCAGGTGCTCCTCGTCGGCGGAGTCGTCCTCGCCCCGGCCTACTTCCACGCCTCCTGCGGCGGCGCCACCAGCTCACCCGAGGACGTCTTCGGCCAGGACGGCCTCGTCGATGCCGCCCGCGACGGCTGCTCCGACCGGTTCACCTGGCAGATCGACCGCGCCTCGCTCGCCCAGGCGCTGGGCCAACCTCCGGTCGGGTCCGCCTTCGAAGTTCTCCGCCGCGACCGCGCGGGCCGGGCCATCGAGATCCGCTCGTTCGGCGCGCGCTACTCCGGTGCGGCCTTCCTCTCCCTGGTGGGCAGGGCCTTCGGCTACCTCAAGCTGAAAAGCGTCGCCGCCTCCGCCGAGGAGGTCGAAGGGCAGATCCGCTTCACCGGCAGAGGACACGGCCACGGCGTCGGCCTCTGCCAGAAGGGGGCCCGTTCTCTCGCCGAACGAGAAAAGGATCACCGCCACATCCTCGAGCACTACTTCCCGACGCGAATGATCGGCCCGGCGCCGTGAGCAGGTGAAAGACTTTTGCCATTGCGCTTGGTGCTCACTGGAATGGGCACGCCCCTACACGCGAAGCGCAACCCTGACCAGATTGAGAACGACCGACGGCGGGCCGTCGACCTGACCCCCAGTCCATTCGCGGCCTTGCGGAGGCGGCACCCTGATTGCTCCAGGTGGCAGCCCGAGAGCCGGACGGAAAAGGGCGTCCGGAGCTCGTCACCGCCACGCAGGTGGCAGGAGGTTACGGCGACCGCCCTTCAGCACGCTTCGCTCCAGCCCCAGACCCTCTGCTCGTTGCCGTAGCGAGGGACTCCGCGACAGAACGAAACGTACCGCGGGGAGCCGCCGGACCAGGAGGCTCGTCGATGAGACTTCTCTACGCTTGCATCGCCCTCACCTGCCTCGTCGCGCCGCTGGCGCACGCGCAGAGCCCAGAAGAGCTCGAGAAGCGCGAGCGCTGCGCGGTGCGACTGGCCATCGCGTTCACCGGCAAGTCGCCGCCGGCGAACCTGCTCGGTTCGGCCGACCCGCAGGCCGAGATCGACGTGCTGCTTGAGTCGGTGGACTTCATGAAGCGCTTCGCCCGCTTCGTGAACTCGCAGTTCAACCGCACGCCGGGCGCCACGCTGGAGGAGGACGCTCCGTACTACCTCGCCTATCACGTGCTGGCCCAGAACAAGCCGTGGAAGGACCTCTTCATCGGCCCCTACCGCGTGGAGAAGGACGCCACCACCGGCACGGTGCTGGTGAAGAACGACCCCGACGGGCTCGGCTACTTCCGCTCGCCGGCCTGGCTGGTGCGCTACGCCGGCAACGAGCCCGAGGGCTACAAGCTGGCGACCGCCTACCGCATCATGCACAACGTCGTCGGGCTGAAGCTCATCCCCTCGACGAACGCGCCCGACGTCGACATCTCGGCCAACGGGCGCAAGGCCGCCGGCTGCCGAAGCTGCCACTACGACAGCCTCTTCGCGCTGGACCCGGCCGCCAAGGTGCTGACCCGCAAGGTCGAGGGAGCCGACGGAAAGGTTTCCTTCGTCCCGCCCAAGCCCGACGAGGTGCCGCAGACGCTCTTCGGCGGCATCACCGTGCGCGACGACAAGGACATCGTCCACGCGCTGGTGAGCTCGGAGAACTTCAAGTTCAACACCTGCCGGCTGGCCTTCCAGTTCCTCTACGGGCGGAAGGAGAACAGCTGCGAGGGCCCGGTCTTCGACCGCTGCATGAAGGCGTTCGCCGCGCAGGGGACGATGCAGGCGGCGCTGTCGGCCATCGCCAAGGACCCGACGTTCTGCCAGTGAGGAGCGATGCCATGAAGACGAACTGCCTGATGGTGTTGTGCGCGTCGCTTCTTTTCGGCTGCAGCGACATGGGGCGCTCGGAGGCCGAGCTGAAGAACCTCACCCCGAAGGAGACGAACGAGCCGGTCTACGAGGATCCGCCCTACGTCGAGACGCCGCCCGATGCGCCCAGGTGCGAGACGGGCACCAGCTACGTCGGCATCGGCGGCATGCAGCTCGAGGTGGGCCGCGCCGACGAGGAGCAGGGCTGGGACCGCGACCGGGTGAAGCCGTATGCCGCGCTCATCGGCGAGTTCGAGCGCGTGCTCGGCCGCGTGGCGCCGGATCACCCCCGCACCCGGCTGCTCTTGAGCCTGGGCCCGACCTTCGGCTCGGTGCCCGAGGGCTGGTACGTCGAGCCCGAGCTGAACGCGGTGTCGCTGTACTCGGCGATGCGGGTGGCCTTCATCGGCTGTCTGGATTTGACCGCCACCGGTTCCGAGTACGAGCCAGCTCCGACGTACGAGAACGCTCCCAACGTGTGCCGGGCGTTCGCGCGCCGCTTCTGGAGCCGGAGCCCCGCGGCCGACGAGCTGTCCGCCTGCGTGCAGGTCGCGGTCGAGGGCTCGGCCAAGGAAACCAACCCCCGCCGGCGTTGGGCGTACACCTGTGCGTCGGTGCTGACGTCGGCTCCGTTCCTCACCTACTGACCGAGGGCGCCATGAAGACTCCACTGACCCGTCGCCAACTGCTCAAGGCCTCGGCCGCCGTGGCCGGAGCCGCCGCCGCCGCTCCGCTCACCCGGGGCCTCGTCGGCACCGCCCACGCCCAGGCCGCCGAGAAGAGCGCGCTGTTCATCGTCTTCCTCGAGGGCGGCTACAACTCGCTGTTCGGCTCGGCCGACTCGTTCCTCTCGGGCAACCCGGAGACTGGCGGCCCCAGCTTCGGCGTCACCTCGAGCAACATCCAGTCGCTGGGCGAGGGCCCCAACGGCGTGCCGCTCTTCGTCGACAAGCCCACCTTCGGCACGCTGCTGCCGGGCGTGGCGCTGACGCACATGGCGTCCATCGGCATTCGCCACAACCTCACCGCCCACGAGGCGGCGCAGGACGCCAACTGGACCTCGGGCGGCAGAAGCTACGTCTTGCGCCTGGCCCGGGAGATGGGCGGGAACGCCGCCATCAAGGCCGCGGTGGTGGGCAACGGCATGCCGTCGGGCCCGCGCCCGGCCGAGGGCGACGTCTCGTTCCAGTCCATCACCGACATGCGCTCGACCCTCATCGCCCTCGGAGCGCCGCTCGACCCGTCGGTGCCCCGGCGCGACATCGCCACCGAGGCGATGACCGGCTCGCTGTACATGTCGCAGCGCCGCTTGGCCCGGAGCCCGCGGTCTTTGCGCAACGTCGCCGACGGCCTGAACGCCTCGGTGGAGACGCTGCGCCAGCAGAAGGTGTTCGACTGGGACGGGCCTGGCGGCCTGGCCACCGTCTACAACATCTCGCCCGACGCCACCGCGGTCACCGACTTCCGCCGCAAGGTGGCCGCGGCCGAGCTGATGATTCGCGCCGGGGCCAACGTGGTGGTGGCCCTCGACGGCGGCTGGGACACGCACGGCGACCGCGACGGCTCGCAGGTGCGCAACATGATGAGCCAGCGCATTCTCCCGCCTCTGGCCACGTTCATCGGCCGCATGATGAACGAGCCCGGCTACAACGTGGTGACGGTCATCATGGGCGAGTTCGCCCGCAGCCTCCCCGGCTCGGACCACCAGGGCAACGTCACGCACACGGTCATCGGCAAGTACGTGCGCGTGGGCACCACCGGTCGCACCAGCGGCAACGTGGGGCTGCCGCCGGGCACTCCCAACACCGACGGCTTCTGGGCCTACCTGGCGTCGGTGCTCAAGGTGCCGACGCAGCCGTTCGGCGCCAACCCGCACCCGCTGGTGCTGACGTAGTCAGCCACCCTCGCGGAGCACGGCGTCGTAGCGCACCGACTCGGTGTCGGGGTCGACGAAGCGAACCCGCACCGAGTCGTCCTTGGGGTCGAAGGTGAGCAGGGTGGCCGCGACCTGCCCCGAGGCGTACTCGAACTGCGCCTTGGGGAAGGCCACCTCGCGGTTCTGCGGCGAGTCCCAGACCAGGGCCAGCGGGTTGTTGCCGTTGCCGCCGGGGCCGCAGGCGATTTCCCACAGCCTGTTGCGCGGGCCTTCCTTCTCCACGCGCATCACCAGGCCCATGTGGAAGTCGCCGGAGAGGAACCACACGTTCCGGACCTCTCGCTCGACGATGAACGACAACAGCTCGTCGCGCTGCGCCGCGTAGCCCTGCCAGCGGTCGTTCTGGTTGCCCCACAACGGCGGCGGCATCAGGGTGATGGGCACCGAGTTGAGGACGATCTTGAAGTGGGCCGAGCTCTGCTCGAGCGCTCCCTTCAGCCACTCGAGCTGCGCGCGCGAGACGTAGGTGGCCTCGGCCGTGCCGATGGTGGAGGGCCTGCGCTCGGTGCGGCAGTCGAGGAGGAACAGCTCGGCGGTGCCGCCCCACCGGTAGCTGCGCCAGAGCTGCCCCTGCTCGCCCTTCTCCACGGGCAACGACTCGAAGAAGGCCTGCTTGCCGGTGGCGATGCGCAGAGGATCCGCCGTCTCGGGGTTCAGGTCGTTGGCAATCTCGTGGTCGTCCCAGGTGGCGTACCAGCCCGTGCTCGAGAGCAGCTCGCGGTAGCCCGCATCCGTCAGCGTGCGCCGCCACAGCCGCCGGAAATCGGCCAGCACGCTCGCCGAGTCGTTGTACGAGATGTCGCCCAGGTGCACGAAGGCATCGAGCGGCTGTCGGGCCATGTACCTCAGCGCCCGGTACGGCTGCATGCGGAAGTTGGTGCACGCGCTGCCGCCCAGCGTGATGGGCTCGCGCCAGTCGTCGGGAAACGCGGTGCGGAACCGGCCCAGCAGCGAGCGCTGGCTCAGCGACGGGTGGAAGAAGCCGTAGCGGTACCAGGTGGCCGGGGCCAGGCCGTCGACGGGGACCTTGAGGTAGCCGGCCGCATCGGGAGAGACATCGACGTCCTTCGCCAGCGCCACCGTGCCCACTTCGTCGGTGTCGCGCCAGACGCGGAGCCGCACCGCCGCCGCGCCCTCGACGAAGGTCCAGAGCAGCGCGCCGTCCTGCCGCATGGCGCCGGCCTGCACGCCCATGGGGAAGAGTCCGCCGTTCTCGGGCAGCGCGTCGGGGGAAAAGTCGGTGGGCGTGGCGTGGTCGTACTCGTCGGGGAAGATGGGCCGGGGCCCGTCGCCCTTCGGTGGAGCGCTCCCGCACGCGGCCGCCACCGCCGCGGCGCCGCCGACGAGCACCTCGCGTCGATTCAGCTTCATTCGGCGCGTTCTGAGATGAAACGGCCTGTCAAGTCCAGCAGAGAGTTCGTTCAGGCTGCCACCTCCTGCGGGTGTG
>FWPU01004552.1_pt1 | contig 32063 bp, 30 predicted proteins | sample 2228361 | NCBI WGS metagenome assembly FWPU01 (sample SAMEA103939777, study PRJEB20133) | metagenome
GAAGGCAAGCTCGAGACGGTTCCGCTGTTGCGGGAGTTGGGGTTGAGTGATAAGCAGATAGCGGAGCGGCTGAATGTGCCACTTGCGGAGGTTCAACGGGTGGTAAAACCGTGAGGACATGCGACGGTTTTGTGCTTACTCACGTTGGCGCGGGTCTAAGGCGTCGCGTACGCCGTCTCCGATGAGGTTGAAGCAAACTACGGTCAGCACAATGGCGAGTCCGGGAAAAGTTGAAATCCACCAATGGTTCAAGAGGTTGTCGCGCCCTTCGTTGATGATATTGCCCCACGAAGCCGTTGGCGGTTGAACGCCCAATCCCAAAAACGAGAGTGCCGCTTCTGTGAGAATAATGCCACCAATGCGAAGTGTCGCCGCAATGATGACAGGCGTGAGCGAATTTGGGACGAGATGCTTGAAGATAATTCGTGCATTTGAAAGCCCGAGTGCGCGCGCTGCTTGGACAAACTCCTGCTCTTTGAGCGACAAAACTTGACTGCGCACCAAACGCGATACCCCCATCCAACTCGTAAAGGCAATCGTTACCACAATCAAGAAAATGGAATTGCCGAAAGAGGCGATAATGATGAGAATTAAAAACAGACTCGGAAACGCTTGAAGCACATCGACGAGGCGCATGATGAGCGTATCGACCCAGCCGCCGAAAAACCCTGAAACCACGCCCAGAATCATGCCAAGCGTAATGGCGATGGCAACTACCAAAAAGCCAATCGAGAGCGAAATGCGCGAACCGTAAATAACGCGGCTGAAAATGTCGCGTCCGTATTGGTCTGTTCCCATCAAATAAAATTTCTTTTCAATCACGGGCGAGCCGTCGGGGTTCGTTTTGAGTTCGGAAAGCGGAATGGACTTTTCGCGTGTTCCTTGCTTGTAAATTAAAGTGTTGGATTCAATGCGATAGGAATTGACAATCATTTTTCGCTCGGTCTCGCCTCTGAATCGGAGCGCGTAGTTTTGAGTGATGAGCGCATTTGTGAGCGAACTTGCCAAATCGTCGCCCTCGCGAAGTGGAATGGTTTGGGCTTCGGCTTCTTTGAGGAAAAAGCAATCGAGCGTCGTGCCCGGCGGTTGAAGTGCCGTTACAATGAAATCTTGTTGGGCGTTGGGGTCGTAGGGTGAAAGCATCGGTGCTAAAAGCGCGACAGAGTAAAGCACGGCGGCAATGCACATTGCCACAACCGCAATCGTTCGCTTTTTGAACTCGCGCCACGCAATTTGCGAAAGGCTCATGCTCGATTTCATCTGCTTACCGACCGCAAGTTTCTTGCGATAAATCTTTACCGAAAGCCACCACGTGCCGAAAAATCCAACAAGGCAGTAAAGCGATGCGACCCAAAATTCGAGAATATCAACCGTGAAAACGTCTTTCAAATCTTTGAACGACACCACAAGTAGCAACAGCGAAATCGCGAGCGACTTCAAGCCGCCCCAAAAGAGGAAACTGTTAGAGACAACAACGATGAGAAAAAAGAGCATCAGTCCAAGCGTCAATGCCCCTTGAATCGGCTGACCAATGCGAAAGAAGCCAACGCCGGGCAAGTAATCCGTCGCAGAAGGTGTGATGTGCGAATAAGGATTTTCAGGTTCGGCAAGTTCAAAAGCCGTGTTTCGGGCTTTGTTCAGGTCTTGATTCGCGCTTGATGCGGTTGGTGTTTGTGCCATATTGCTGAGCAGTCCTACTTTTTGACGATTAAGGTTGGGCGTTCAAAATTAGCAAGCAAATGATGTCGTCAATAAAATCGCTCAAAAACAGTTCAGAAAATTCTCACTAAATTTGGTGCGCCTCCGTGTTTGATAGAAGTTTCGAGAATTTAAGACAAATCCGACCGTTATCACAACAACTCAAAACCAAACGATACATCACATGAAGTTTGCCACGCTCAATATCGATACGCTTTCAAGATTGAAAGCAGATGCCTTGCTTCTGTTCAAAAAAGGAATTGACGCGGTCGATGGATACAAAGTCGTCAAAGATGCGTTGCGGCTTGAAGATGAAGTCTTGACAGTCGTAGCACAAGGCAAGTTCAAAAAAATTGAACTCTCCAAATTTAAGCGGGTGCATTTGTTTGGGGTTGAGAAGGCAAGCGTTGCAATGGCGAAAGGTGTGAAAGAAGTTTTGGGAGAGCGTATGTGTTCATCGTTCATCGTTACCAAATATGGGCATGCTGGCGATGCACCAAGTGACTTGCACGTTGTTCAATCTGCGCACCCCATTCCTGACGAGAACAGTTACAAAAACGCACGCGAGCTTTTTCGGCTCTGTAACGAAGCCAAAGAAGAAGATTTAATCGTCAATGTAGTGTCGGGCGGCGCGTCGTCGCTCTTGTCGTTTCCTGCGGGTGAAATTACGCTGGACGATAAACGCTTTGCCGCGGAACTTCTGCTCAAATCGGGTGCGACGATTGCCGAAGTGAATATCGTGCGCAAACATCTTTCCAAAATCAAAGGTGGGCAACTGGCGCACGCCGCATTCCCCGCAACGATGCTCACGCTTATTCTTTCTGACGTGATTGGAGACGACTTGGGAACAATCGCTTCTGGAATCACCTCGCCCGACCCTTCCACATTTGTCGATGCCTACCGCGTAATTGAAAAATATCACCTTGAAAAAATAATGCCCGAAAGTGTCCGTGCGCGCTTGCAACGCGGCATAGAAGGCAAAATCGCTGAAACGCCGAAACCCGATGACGAATGTTTTAGTCGCACACACAACATCGTGGTGGGTTCAAATCGAATCGCCCTGAAAGCCATCGAAGACGGAGCCAAAGAACTTGGTTACGAAGCAGGAATTTTGTCGGACGAATTGAGCGGCGAAACGCGCCAAGTGGCAAAAATGCTTGCACGACGCGCTAAAAACTTAGCGAAATCCTCAACCAAAGCATGCCTGATTGCAGGCGGAGAAACAACCGTTACAGTCGTTGGACACGGAAAAGGCGGACGCAATACCGAAATGGCTCTGGCCGCCGCCATCGAGCTCGACGGCACGCCGAATGTTGTCTTCCTCAGCGCAGGCTCCGACGGAAGCGACGGCAACACCAACGCCGCAGGAGCAATCGCCGACGGCTCAACCCTCACCCGCGCTAAAAATCTTGGACTCATCGCCAGCGAACACTTGCAAAACAACGATTCCTACAACTTCTTCCAACTCGTCGGCGACCTCGTCGTGACCGGCGCAACCAACACCAACGTGATGGATATTCAACTCATACTCATCGATTCCAAATCCTAACTTCGTATCACAACAAGGCAAACACATCTGTGAATGCTTCAACCTTTTCTAACAACGATGAACTCAAAATCACTCGTCCTCTGTCTAATCTTGTTTTGTGTGGCGACAATCGGGTGTGCGCGCAAACAAACCGACATCAACCGCTCTAACTCTGTAACGCACGTCTACATCGCCGACTTCGATTATCTCAATCCCGTTCTGCTTCAAGAAGGCACGAGCCGCGAAATGTGCAATCTGATTTTCCCGAGACTCTTCGAGGAACGCTTCGATTCCGCGCTCGGCATCACCACCTTTGAGCCGCTCTTTGCAAAATCGTTTGAAATTTCGCCCGACCACAAGCGCGTGCGCTTCTTGCTCAGAGACGACGTGAAATGGTTTGATGGAAAACCCGTAACGGCAAAAGATTGGCTCTTTACCTACAAACTCTACGCCGACACGGTGATAGCGTCATCGCGCCAAAACTTCGTTACCGAAAATTTCGCGCTCGGCGACAACGGACAAGTGGATTTTGAAAAAGCCGTTCAACTTCCAAACGACTACGAACTCATCGTTAATTTTGAAAAGCCGTTGCCGAAAGAAATGCTCTTGAAGTATGTCAATCTCGGCTTTCTTTCGCGCGAAGTCTGGAAAGACGTCGAGCAAATGTCGCCCGCCGAAAAAGTTGCGATTCGCAAAGACGACCGGAATTTCAATCCTGAAAAAATTATCGGCGCAGGTCCTTACAAGGTTGAAAAATGGATTCGCAATCAAGAGTGCATTTTGGTTGCAAACGAGCAGTGCAATTTGCCGCGTCCGCCCAAAATCAAATACCTTGTCAATCGCTTCGTGCCTGAATACACCACGCGCCTGACGCTTCTGAAAACCGGCGCCGCCGACGTCGTCCAGAACCTCACGCCCGACGACGCCATTCAACTCGCAAACGATCAATCGTCGAACATTCAAATCTTCGAGCGCGGTTACATCTCTTACGACTACGTGGCTTGGATGAACATCGACCAAAAACTTTACAACGAGAAAAAGGAAATCAAACCGCACCCGCTTTTCGGCTCGAAAAAAGTCCGACAAGCCTTGACAATGGCAATCAATCGTCAAGCCATCATTGACGGATTTTTGAAAGGCTACGGCATGCTGGCGACAACAGACTATCCGCCCATCTGTCTTTGGGCGAAGCCCGACTTGAAGCCAATTCCTTACGACCCTGAACAAGCCAAAAAACTCTTGGAAGAAGAAGGCTGGAAAATCGGCAAAGACGGCATTCGCGAAAAAGATGGACGCAAATTCAGTTTTCAACTCACCATCAATGCGGGCAATCAGCGACGCAGCTATGCCGCGACCGTCATTCAACAAAATTTGAGAGAAGTTGGAATCGATTGTCAAATTGAGCAGTTGGAATCGAACATCGTCATGGAGCGCACGCGCAAGCGCGAACTCGATGCGTTTCTGTTCGGATGGATTGTCAGCCCGCCCGATATTGACCCGTCCGAAACGCGCCTTTCCGACTTGGAAAAAACGCCTTACAACATGGTTGCATATCAAAATCCGAAAGTCGATGAACTCATCAAGAAAGGTAAATCGGAAATTGACTTGATGAACGCCGCCAAATATTGGAAGGAATACGCAACGCTCATTTACGACGACCAGCCCGAAACAATTTTGTATTGGATGACGGGATTGAACGGCGTCAATCGACGCATTAAGAACGTGCGCATGTCGCCCGTCGGCACGTTCGAGAACGTGGTGGAGTGGGAGTTAGATACACAAGCAAAATGAAGGCGCGAAACAAAAGCGTTCTTTTAATTTTTTTAGCGGCACTGCTTTGGTCGACGGGCGGCGTGTTTATTAAAGCCACGTCGCTCGATGCTTTTCAGACGTCGCTGTGGCGGTCGCTCTTTGCAAGTCTTGCAATTCTCGCGCTCGCTCGCCCCAAAAAACTCTGGCTCGATGCAACAACGCTCGTCGCGTCGCTGGCATACATGGCAACGCTGATTTTCTTCGTGCTCGGCACAAAACTCACGACGGCGGCAAATGCGATTCTGCTTCAATACACCGCGCCGATTTACATTCTCGTGCTCGCGCACGTCGTTCTCAACGAAAAAATGACGCGCATCGGCACTATCACCGTCGCGCTGTGCGTCGTGGGCATGGCGATATTCTTTCTTGATAAACTCTCGCCCGAAGGTATGATTGGAAACATTGCCGCGCTGTGTTCAGGAATGGCGTTTGCGGTAATGACCGTGTGGCTTCGCAAAAACAAAGGCGGCGAGCCGGTGAGCGCGATTCTTTTCGGCAATGTCTGGATTGTGCTCATCTGCGGCGCAATTTCATTCGTTCAAACGCCATCGCTCGATGCGTTCAGGCTCTCGCCCAAAGACGCACTAATGACGGGCTACCTTGGCGTGTTTCAGATTGCCCTTCCGTATGTGCTCTTTGTTCATGCCATTAAACACATTCCTGCGTTGGAAGCCTCGCTCCTCTCGATGCTTGAACCGATTTTGAATCCAATTTGGGTGATGCTCTTCGTTGGAGAGGTTCCGTCGGTGAATGCGCTTATCGGCGGAAGCGTGATTATCGGTGCGGTTGCACTTCAAAATGTGGTTGCGGCAAGGCAAGCGGCAAGCAATTAAAAAGCCTCGATTGCATCTCGAGGCTTTTGGCATGTTGGGGTTTCAACAATTCAAGAGTCTTACTCGCGCTCTTCAAGCGGAACGTATTTCAAGTCAAGTTTGCCAGTATATTCGGCGGTTGGACGAATCAAGCGGTTGTTGGAATACTGTTCCAAGATGTGCGCCGTCCAGCCGGCGGTTCGGCTGATGGCGAAAATCGGCGTGAAGAGATCGAGCGAAATACCCATCAAGTGATAGGTTGAAGCGGAGTAGAAGTCGACGTTCGGGTAGAGTTTCTTTTCTTGAAGCACGAGGTCTTCGATTCGGCGCGACATTTCATACCACTTCATAATGCCGGTGCGCTCGCCCATGCGTTTAGACATTTGGCGCAAGTGTGTGGCGCGCGGGTCTTCGGTTTTGTAGACGCGATGCCCGAACCCCATGATTTTTTTCTTTTCGGCGAAGGCTTTTTGAATATAGCCGTCGACGCGGCTGGGGTCGCCAATTTCTTGAAGCATGCGCATGACTTGTTCATTTGCGCCGCCGTGAAGCGGACCTTTGAGCGCGCCAATCGCGCCCGTAACAGCGGAATACATATCGGAAAGTGTCGCCGCAATCACACGCGCGGTGAAAGTTGAAGCGTTGAGCTCGTGGTCGGCGTGAAGAATCAAGCAGATGTCGAACATGCGCACGATTTCGTCGTCGGGCACTTTGCCTGTAAGCATATAAAGAAAATTCGCCGCAAAAGGAAGGCTGGGGTCGGGCTGAATCAAATCTTTTTCTTTGCGGATTCTATCGTCAAAGGCAACAATGGTCGCGACTTGTGAAAGCAAGTGCATCGCTTGTTTGATGTGTGCTTCGCGCGACATTTGCTCCGAGTCTTGATAGAGCGCAAGTTCCGAAACCGCCGTCCGCAAAGCTTCCATCGGCGGCGCCGACGTCGGAATGCTGAACAGGTGCGAGACAACCTCACGTGGAAGACGACGATACTGCGAAAGCTCACGCCGAAACTCTCTTAGCTCCTGCTTGTTCGGAAACTTCCCGAACCATAAAAGATAAACGGTTTCTTCAAACGTCGCGCCGCCGGCAACTATATCGTTGATATCGTAGCCGCGATAAACCAAGCGACCCTCTTTGCCGTCGATGAAACAAATTTCAGACGTGGCGGCAATGATGTCTTCAAGACCTGCTTTGGGCTTAGTCGCCTTGACATTTCCATTTGCGTTTGTGATGACCTCTGACATTGGATACTCCTTAAAGTTAAATTTTGAAGTGATACTGCTTCGAAAGGTAGCGGGCGACAGCGTTCATTTTTTGTCGCATCATAAATGTTGGACTGAATATAAAAAGAAATTCGCGGAAACTCGTTTCTCAATCATGCGCACTGTGCAAAAAAGATGCGCCGACGAGCAACACCCCCAAAAGCATCATCGCCACGCCTGAAATCATGTTGCCATATCTGCGAAGGGCGCGAAGCAGAACGCTTGAAAAAATACCTGTGAAAAACAGCATCGGAATCGTCCCAAGTCCAAAGGCAAACAGCATCAAAAAGCCTTCTGAAAATCCGCCGCTCGAGAGTGCCGCGACAAACATCGAGTAAGTCAAAATACACGGCAGAAATCCAAGAAGCACGCCCATCACATATTTTGCCGAAAGCGATTGCGCCGACATAAACCGACCGACCGCTTGCTGAAAGAGCGAACTCGTGAAAAAGATATTTTCAGAAAGAAATTGCCAACGACGAATCGCGCCAGTCTGCATCAAGCCGAAGAGAAAAACGAGCACGCCGCACATAATCCCAACCGCCCGATGGCTCACGCCGAAGCCGAGCGTCAAGAGCGAAAGGTTGAGCATCTTGCCAACAAGTCCGCACGCGCCGCCAATGAAACTGTATGTGGTAATTCGCCCGAAGTTGTAAAGCAAGTGTGTTGCCGTTGCAAGTTGAGCCGAGACGGGCGTTTGCGAAAAAGTCAAGTGTGAGGAATAAGCAAGCACAATCGGACTGCACATTCCCAAACAATGAAGGCTGTTCAAAATCCCAAATCCGAAAAAACCGAGAAATTCCGTCATGACGGTTTAATTTTGTTTCGTTAAAGTTCCGAACAGACTTTGAGCGTCAATCAATCGTTCAACAAAATCAAAGCAACCTTTATGCCGTTTTGGAGCATCTTTTCAACGGTTTTTGTAACAGTCTTTCTGGCTGAAATCGGCGACAAAACCCAACTTGCCACGATGCTTTTCGCGACAAAAGAAGAGAGCAACAAGTGGGCGATTTTTCTGGGGTCGGCGGCGGCGTTGGTCTTAGCGGCGGGAATCGGCGTGCTTCTTGGCGAGCAACTCGGCAAATGGATTTCGCCGAAAATGCTTAAATGGATTGCCGGCGTCGGCTTCGTCGCGATTGGCATTTGGACCATCTTCTCCGGCGATTAACTCAAAGAAGATTCGGTTTGAATCAACGGAGTGCTGGGCGAAGGCGTGCGTGCCAACTTTGAAAGCGATGGATTTGACTTCAAAAGCGAAAGCGAATTGAGCGTAACCATCGCCGAAGACGCGGTCATAATTGCAATCGCCCAGAGCGGCGTTAAAAATCCAAATGCCGCCAGCATAATGCCAATCGTGTTGTAACCAATCGCCCAAAGAAGGTTCAGCATCACTTTCTGCTTCGCCGTTTTTGCAAATGCAATCATTTCCGAAATCATCATCAGATTCGGGTGAAAGAGCGTGAAATCCGCCGTCGTTTTGGCTTGATTCGCGCCTTGAAACATCGCGATTGATGTGGTGGCAGTTGTCATGGCTTCTAAATCGTTAATTCCATCGCCCACAAAAACGCTTGCTCCAAATCGCGTTTCATAATCTCTGACCAAAGCCGCTTTTTCAGAAGGCGAAAGGGCGTTGTGGTAGTCGCACGCAAGAAAATCAGGCTTCGAGGAAGGGTCGCCCGTCAGCACGGCAATCTTCAATCCAAGCGATTGAAGCGACGAAATCGCTTTTGTGATGTCTGCTTTCGGCTGGTGTGTTAAGGTGAAGATGAGTTTCAAATCGCCGTTCAAGAAAAATCCAAGTTGATTGATTTTCAAGGTGTGTGCAAGGCTGTGGCGCGAATTGACGAGCGCGAGTGAAACCGTTTCGCCATTGAGCATTGCAATGCCTTCAATTCCAATTCCCGCAAGAACTTTTGTCATCACAAGCGAAGCGGGCGAGAGTTGTTGCTCCATTGCGTAGCGGCGAAAGGCTTCGGCGATGGGGTGCTCGTGTTCGGCTTCAAGTGCGATTGCCAACGAAAGCAAGGCGGTGCGTTCTTCTTCGGAAAGAGGGGCAGGCGATTCAAGGCTGGCGATGCTAATGCCGTCGGTGAGCGTGCCGGTTTTGTCGAAGAGAACGGCTTTCGCAGAGGCGAGTTTTTCAATTGCCGTGCCGCACCCTGAAACGGTAACGCCGGCTTGTTCCAATCGGTAAATCGCAAGCCAGAACGCAATCGGCGTGGCAATTGCCAAGCCGCACGGGCAACTGATGAGCAACACCGAAAGCGCGTTGAGCAAGGCACGCTCCAACGAGAAATTTAACAAGTTGTAAATCAAGGTGAGAGAAGCGGTTGCAAGCGCAACGGCGAGAAGCAAACTTGCCCCTTTTTCCGCCAAGCGTTCAAACGAACTTTGTTTGGCTTTGAGTTCGAGCACGCGCTGAAAGTAGCGATTGAGCGAAGAAGATTGATAGGGCGAGGTGGCTTGGAATTGTGCCGTTCCAGAACGCCAAATCGCGCCGGCTTTGACTTCGTCGCCGCGTTGCTTGAAGAGGGGAAGCGGTTCGCCCGTTAGGTGCGATTCGTCAAACTCGCCCTCGCCATTGATGAGCGTGGCATCTACGGGAAGTGGTGAATTCGTCTCGAGTTCGAACACATCGCCGACGGAAAGGGCTTCGGCGTCAGTGCGCCAACGCTGTCCATTCGGCAACAGTTTGAGAACTGAAAGGCTTTCGCTCGACGTCCAAGCCGAGAGCGCGCGTGAGAGTTTGAGTTTGAAATGCGCGTCAATCGTGAGGCTAATCACATAGAGCGTCAGTGCCATTGCCGCCGTCTCAAAATAAAGATGCGCAACATCGCCGCGAAAAAGATTCCACGACGAAATCAAAAATGCCGCGCTTGTGCCGACAAAAACGAGCGTCGCAATGCTCAATGAACGCTTTCGCAATTCCTGCGACATGGCTCGCAAAAACTCTTTGGAAAGCAATAGAAATACGAACAGTGTGAGCGCGAAACTTGCGATGGAAAGAATGAACGGTGCGCTTTCTTGCTCTTGATAAATCGTTGCGCTCAACAGCGTGATGAACATCGAGACGATGAACGCCAGCACAACGCGAAAGACATGTGGCGGAAGCGCGCTTTCAGATTGCGGCGACGCTTTGAGAATCGTTGCCGCCATTTCACAGCCGCAACAGCAATAGGCAGGGTCGGGAAGATTTTTTCCGTAGACGGGCAAGCCGCAGTGAGCACAGGTTGTAACCGTATGCCCACTATTTTTTGCCGCTTCTGGCGAGTTGAGGTTTGAACACGTCATTGAGTTCTTGTTCCGTCCAAGGAGCGTTGCGTGTGATGGTTTTTCTGACTTCTGCAACGGTCGCAGTTTGCACTGTGTCCGCGGCGTTGCCCCAACTGTTGCGAATGTAAGTTGCCACGCCAGCGATTTGTTCGTCTGTCAAAGTTTCCCACGCGGGCATATTGCCGTTATAGACGTTGCCGTTGACGGTTAAATCGCCGTTGATGCCGTAAAGCAAAATCGCCGATAAGCGTTCTGGACTGCCTGTAACCCAATGTGATTGAACTAACGGCGGATAGGCACCTTCAACGCCCTTTCCATCTTCTTGATGGCACGAAACGCACCGTTGGCGGTAGATTTTTTCGCCAATCTTGAACAACGGTTGCGGCGGCTCTGGCTGATTGCTCACTACCATCGCGCCTTCTTCCAAGACGTGCGGGCGGTCGGAAATTTCGCCCAAGTATCTGCCGATGTAGAAAAATCCGAAACAGAGCGTCGAGAAAATCACGACATAAAGCCATATCGGTCCTGGCTCTGCGCCTTCTTCTGGCAACTTGGCTTCGCGAAATGCGGCGGCATGAATTTCGTCCATTGACCGCTTATCAGACGAGTCAAAAAATTCAGGTGTTTGATTCATACTTCAAAAATTTTCGTTTGAAATCTCGACAATACCTGCGAAAGTCGGTTTTGATAACACTTCTTTAATCTGAGGAATTAAAGACTTTAATGAACGATATGTGTTGCTTTTAGCACGAAGAATGATAACGCGCAACGGATATTTATTAAGATTCTGCTGGTAGCGCATTTGTTTGTCAAAGGTTATCAAAACATCAAACCCTTCTGCTACCATTTTTGCTAATAGCTGACCATTTTTCGTGCCTTGCCAATTTTTCTCATGAACCGTAAAGATTTGCATATCCAAAAGGTCACTCTTCAGTCGTTTCGGTAAATTTTCATCGAGAAGAATCTTCATCAGTAACAGCCATCGGTGAAGATTGAATTAATTTTTCAGCAAGCGCGAGTAATTCTATGGCTTGCTTACGAGAAACAGTTGGAAAGTCTTCTAAAAACTCGTTTAGCGTCGCACCTTCGGCTAAATGCTGAAACAAACTTTCAACAGGAACTCGTGTGCCTGTGAATACAGGTGTTCCATTGAGGATTTCTCTATCAACAGTGATGAGACCCTTCATCGTTAGTTCTGTTGTGGTTTAATCGGGTCTTTTTGCGTTAGCGATAAAAGATAATCCACGAGCGCGTTGGCTTCGTCGGTTGGAATAACCTTCTTGCCCGGAATTTGGTATTCGGGCGGCAGTTTCAAACCTTCTTTGAGGGTTTTATCGGCGTCAACAATTTCAAACAGAAAGGGATACGGCGGCATAATGGATTCTTTAATGACCGTGCGCGGATTGTAAAGATGTAGCAAATGCCAATCGCGACTGGGCTGACGCAGTCCGATGTTTGAAAGGTCTGGACCGGTGCGCATCGTGCCGAGTTGGTGCGGTGAAAGTCCTTTGTAATCGGTGGCAACGGAAGCGCGCCCCCAGCCGCGTTCAATATCCGCGCCGAATCCTTTCGGGCGCACTTGTTGTGAGTGGCAGTAAATACAGCCGTGCGAGACATACACCTTATGCCCTTCCGCCGCTCTGCCCCAAACATAGACGTCGGCTTTCTCAACATTGGGTTCAATGAAGAGTTTCGGCAAAATCGTTAAGCCGAACATCGCGAAAAGAAATAATCCGATGATGCCGAGAATGAGAATCGAGTTTTTAATCATTGTAAAATTCAAAGTTAGTGTTCATCGACTTTGACATCGTTTGCCCAACGCTTGAACGACTGGTTCAAGTTCGATAATGCATTTGCGATTTTCTTGCGAAAAGGCACGGGTTCAGGTTTGGGCTGAAGGGCGCGTTGGCGTTGAATATCGAGCCAAGTAACAGGCGGGGCGGGACGCACTTTGCGCAGGTGCATCAATCGAAACACGTTGTAAGCAAACACAAAATGTCCAGCCGTCAGCAGAATCGCCGCAAAGGAGCGCGAGAGAAGCCACTTTTTCGTGTTATTGACCACCGTCATAAAAGGAATATCGGGGTTGTTCATTTCCAAGCCTTGAATAATGCCGCCCCACTGCAACCCTACGAGGTAAATGATGATGCCCGACGCCGAGAGCCAAAAATGAAGTTTGATGAGTTTGGGCGAATGCCATTCCCAATTCGTAACGCGCGGCATGATGTAATAGACTGCCCCAAAGAGCATCATTGTGAAGAACGAATAAACGCCCGCATGCGCATGCGCCACAACATAATGCGTAAAGTGAATGATTTCATTGAACGAGCGAATCGATTGGAAACTGCCTTGAAGTGAAACAAACGTGTAACTCATCGCCGCAAACACGACAAAGCGAAGCGTCGGCGAATACTTGACGGCTTCAAACGAGCCGATAATCGTCATGTGGTGATTGACGGCAACGGTAACAACAGGAATAATCATCATCACGCTGGCGGCGATAGAAATCGTTACGAACCACGTCGGCACAGGTCCGCCAATCAAGTGATGAAAGCCGTTCCAGTTGTAAAAGAGAAGCAGACTCCAAAAGCCCAAAACGGAAAGCGGGTAACTGTAAATCGGGCGACCTGTAACTTTTGGAATCAGAAAATACGCGATTGCTAATCCCATCGGTGTAAACCACAAGCCGAGCGCGTTGTGAGCATACCACCAATTCATACCGGCTTGAACCGTGCCTTCAAAAATCGGCAGACTCGACACAATGCCGAGAAGCGGGAAACTCACAAGCGCGGCGATGATATACCACGCTGAAATGTAAAGGTGCGGTGTTTTGCGCGTGTGAAGCATTGAAATTGCCGCTTCGCTGGCAAGCATAATCACAAGCACAATCGGCACAATGGTGTAAACGGGAAGTTCGAGCCACTCCAAGCCGCGTGAACGTCCCATCAAAATTTCAATGCCGCCAATCAGCAAACAGAGATTCCAAACGAGCAATCCGACAAAAATCCAAGGACGGACAGGAATCGTGGTTTTCAAAACGCGCGACAAAATCCAGAGCGAAACGCCTACGCCCACTTGCGACGCCCAGCCGTAAGCCATCCAATTGAGGTGCAACGGGCGAATGCGTCCAAACGAGAGCCACGCGCTTTCGCCGAGCCAATCGGGCATGTGCATCTTGAACGAGGCAACCGTTCCTAAAATCGAGCCGAGCAATAGCCACGCCGAGCCTGAAAGAATAAACGCAATGACAATAAACGACGAGCGTTGGTCTAATTTGGCATCTTGTTCGAGCGACTCCGCGTTGTGATTCGTGGCAGGTGCATTGACTTGTGCGAGAGAAGAAGTGTTCATACTTAATCAGGTTTGTTTTTCGGAATCCTTAAAAAGCTGGTCGGTAGGTTTCCCCACAGGTTCATCATCATCGAAGGGAATGAGCGCATCTTTTTGAAGAGAATCAAAATGCTTGCTCTTGAAGGCGCGATAAAAGAAAATGAGGGCGACGCCTGCAATCAGCATCGAGGAAAGAAGAAGAACGATACTACCCATAATCACTACCGATGAAGTTCAATCCTCACAAAGGTGCAATGCTTTTCTGTGAATTGCAAACACTGTGTTTGCGGCTGATGAAAAACAAAGGAGCGAAATGCTCCGCCCCGAGTTATGATGATTAACGAGGACTACTTGGTCAGCATCATCTTCTTTGTTTCAACAAACGATTGACCATTTGTGCCACTGGCTTGCAAGCGATAAAAATAAACGCCGCTTGAAAGGTTGTAGGCGGACGTGTTCAAGTTGTAGTGATGCACGCCGGCGGATTGTTTGGCGTCTACAAGCGTAGCCACTTTTCTGCCAAGCACATCAAACAGTGTGAGTGTAACGGTGCTTGGCGTCGGCAATGTGTAAGTGATAACAGTTGTTGGATTGAACGGATTGGGATAGTTCTGCGAAAGCGAAAAGTCTTTTGGCTTTGAAGGCTCTTGAAAAGAGAGCGGAGGGGTATTTGACCATGTTTGCGTGGTGCCGTCGAACCAGCCGTCGCTTGTTCTCAAAAACCCGGGTTGCATGGCGGCAGGAATTTGATTTGAGCCGTTATCGCGGAAAATGACGCGCACGCTATTCACCCCTGAAATTGTATGCCTAAACCAGCCGCTTCCGTGCGTTGTCATCGTCGGAGAGGTATCCCAAGTCGGTTCAGGCACGCTCGGAGAGGTTTCATAGAAGTAGAGGCGTGGCGTGCCGCTCCAAGCAGTTGGCGGTTTGAAGTAAATCGTAATGCCGTTGCCGCCTGATGAGCCACCCGTTACGCTGACTTGATAATCCGCACCGTTGTTGTTATCCCAAAGTCCTTGACCGTTATTGAACACACAGATGAATCGCTGTTGTGCGTTTGAAGGCACCGTAACCGTAACGCGCCAAGTGGAATCGTTGATGCGCGTCATCGGTGTGGTCGTGATGTTCTGCCAATTATCAGTGCCCCAGTAAAGGTTGACTTGTGATTGAGAACTTAAAAAGCCTTGATAACTCACGGTGAGCGGTGCGCCAGCTTGTGCGGGATTTGGATTGAACGTAACCATGCTTGCGCCACTGCCGCCGCCGCTTCCCGGATTGGCTGATGTTTGGAAGTATCCTGCGCCCAACGCGCCGATAAGTCCTGGTCCGTTCAATACATAAATGCCGGCTGAACTCGGCGCAACTGTGAACGAAAGCGTGCCATTCGTTACGGTAACTTCTGCGCCTGTGACGGCATCGCGATAAACGCCGTTGGTTACGCCGGTGAAGTTGAACGTGGCGTTTCCATCTTTCGCCAAGCCAACGACGGCTTCACTGGTTCCAAATCGGCGAATGTAGCCAACACCATTTGGACCGGGATTGCCACCCCACTGCCACGAGCCTTTTTGCAACGCTGGCACGGCACGACGAATCGCATTGAGTTTTTTTATGTGCTGATAAACAGGGTGCGACGGAGCTTGATGCATGACGTCGCCGTAGTAAGCGCGTCCAGTGTTATCAATTGAGCGTTCAATATCGCTTGCGCTTTGAATATCGGCGAAAGCCCCGCGTTTGAACTGCATTTCCGTGCCGTAATACACACAGGGAATTCCGCGCCAAGTGAACATAAAATTCATGCACGCGGCGAGATTTTGCGGCGTGTTTCCGAAACGACGATTCCAATCGTTGTTTGGTCCGAAGTCGTGATTATCCAAGAAGGTAACGAGTTCGGAAGGGTTCGAGTAAAGATGGTCGTAGCGAGCCGCCGCCGTTACGCCTGAAATGGATTCGCCGCGCTCGAAAAGATGAAAGGTCGCCATCGCATAAAAATCCAAGACCGACATGCCCGAAGGTGGCGAGGCACCCACAGCACCACGCCAAGTATACCAGTGCGGATTGATTTCTTGAACTTGATGCAATTCGTGCCGTTTCTGCGCGACTTCGCCGAAGATGAACAAGTTCGGATTGCGTGCTTTGAATTGGTCAACGAAGTAAATCACGCTGCTTTTGGTGATGTGTTTAACGGCGTCAAGCCGCATGCCATCGATGCCCATATCGATGAAGCGATTGTAAGCGTTCACGAGATACTGCCGCACCGTGTCGCTCTCGGTGTTGAGGTCGGGCGTGTCGCCTGCAAGCGCGCGATAGTAGAGATTGACGGTGTCGTCATAGCCTTGTGCAAAGCCGTTGCCTGAATGATGATACCAATTCGGGTCGCTGGTATTCACATAACTTTCGGTGCAAGGAAAATTAAACGCGGCAAGGTTTTGATTGTAAGGTGGCGGCATTGGAGCAAGGTTTGCTCGCGACCAGATTTTGTTATCGTCAGGGTTCGGCGTCATGCCGTCGTATTGCCAATTCGGATTCGGTTGAAGCGGGTTGCCGAAACGGTCTTGTCCCCAAGGCTTCGTCGGGTCGGTGTTGTATTTAATTTCCGCGCGATGTTTAATGCCAAATCGTCCCGGGTGATTAAGCACCACATCTAAAATCACCTTGATGCCTTTGGCGTGGGCGGAGTCAATAAGCGTTTGGAAGGTGTAGCCCGGCGACTCCAATCGCGGATCGACCACGTTGAAATCCCAAGCGTGATAGCCGTGATAATCGAGCGGACTTCGGTTCTGAACAACTGGTGTAATCCAAATAGCCGTGAACCCTAAATCTTTGATGTAATCCAACTTCTGAACCAAGCCTTTGAAGTCGCCTCGCCAAGTAACGTCGCGTGGGTCGGTAATTTGAGGACGAGGATATGAGCACCATTCGGTCGGACGATTGTTTGTCGAGTCGCCGTCGTTGAAACGTGCGGTGAGAAGAAAGTAGATGGTTTCCTCGCGAAAGTCAACTTGGGCAAAGAGCGGAACAGCAGAGAACAGGAAGAGCCAACAGAGCAGTGTTTTTTGAAGAGCGCGCATAGTAAAGCGATTTAGAGTTCAACAAAACACTGCAAAGTTACGAACCGACGTCCGCAAAAACCCCCTGTTTTCAGGCAAAATTCATTGAAAGGATTAAATGGCAATTCAACGAGCCAAATTCAGGCAGGCAATACTGTTATTGAGTGAGTTGTGCGAAAGCGCGTTTGAGGTTGTGATAGAGTTCCTGCATATCGTTACTAATAACTTTCGTGTCAGCGATAAGCGGCATAAAGTTCGTATCGCCGTGCCAGCGCGGAACGATGTGGAAATGCAAATGCGAGTCGACGCTTCCCCCCGCTACTGCACCGATGTTTGCACCAATGTTAAATCCATGAGGATTGCAAACCATTTTCAATGCGCGCATCGAAAGGTCAATCAAGTTCATGGCTTCGAGCTTGGCTTCGTCATCAAGGTCGGAAAGGTTCGGTGTAACTTGATACGGAATCACCATCAAGTGCCCAGCATTGTAAGGGTAGAGGTTCATGATGACGAAGCACTTTTTGCCGCGATACACGACAAGGCGTTGCTCATCTTCTTCGGGCGGAAGGTCGGCGAAGATTGAGCCTTTTTCATGTTTGGGAGCAGGCTCTTTGAACGAGGCAATGTATTTTGACCGCCAAGGTGAAAACATTTTATCCATACACAACGCGTGTTAAAAAGTTAAAATTGCGACAGAAGGTCATTAGCGTTGAGAATATCCATATACTCCCACTCGCGATAAGCCATCACGAAAACTTTGCGGTTTGTCGCCGTGCGAATAAAATCGTCGGGAATAGAAATAGAAGCGAAAATTGGCACTAAACGCATTGACGCGTATTCGGGAAAGAGTTGACGGAAAACGGCGATTTTTCTATCCACGAAATCGGTCAAATAATCAATGCGCGGCGTGGATTTCACTTCAATCAAGAAGACTTGCTCATCGGAAAGCGCAACGACATCAAATTCTTCTTTCAAGTCGTTGCTACGGCGAACTACACGCATGCTCAATTGCTGAAGCGTAACGTTGAAGACGGATTCAATCACGGGTCGGGAAGCAGGAAAAATCAGGTCTTCAACAATCGTTCCGAGCTTATTGGCGAGCGCACCCCATTGTTTATTGTTCTCTTTAATGCTGTCCTCAACGCGGACTTTGAAGGTTTGCATGTCCTCTTTAAATGCCCGCATTTCTTCTTTGAACTCTCGCATTTCTTCTTTGAGGGCTTGGGTATCGCGGCGAATCTCCTCTTTGAACTCCCGCATTTCTTCTTTGAGGGCTTGGGTATCGCGGCGTATTTCTTCTTTGAAGGCGAGCATCTCCTCTCTGAATAGCTTGGATTCAGCTTCAAAGCGACGTTGAGCGAGTGCGTTTTGTGCCATATACTCACCTAAAATCGCTTCAAGGTCGGAAATGCGTTGATTGGCGTCCATAAAAGCATTTAACTAATTGATGACGATGATACGCAACTTTTGAAGATAGCCAATTCAAACCAATGTTAGGAAGTGAGGACGTCGTGATAAAGACGCTCGTAGATAGGCACAATTTGCTCGGTATCAAATCGGAGTGCGGTTTGGCGAGCGTGATGAGAGAATGTTTCCCAACGCGCCCGCGACTCGAGAAGATAGAGCACATGTGAAGCCATTTCATCAATCGCACCGACATCAGAAAGAAAGCCGTTGAATCCGTGTGTAACAAGTTCAGGCAAGCCGCCAATGTTTGAACAGACCACCGGCACACCGCACGACATTGCCTCCAACGCCGCCAGCCCAAACGACTCCGATTCGCTCGGCATCAGCATCACGTCGGCAATCGAGAGAAGTTCTACCACTGCTTCTTGCTTGCCAAGAAAGCGCACGCAATCGGAAATTTTAAGGTCGCGTGCGAGATGCTCGGCTTCAGCGCGCTCGACGCCGTCGCCAATCAGAAGCAGTCGGGAAGGCATTTGGCGATGCACTTTTTCAAAAATCCGAATCACGTCTTTGACGCGCTTTAGCGGTCGGAAGTTGGAGAGATGAATCAGAATCCGCTCGTCTTTCGTGGCAAACGCCGCACGAAATCGCTCTGAATCCGCCTTGCGAGAAAACTCGTTTGTATCGACGAAATTTTTAACGACGTGAATCGGACGCGTCGGGGAAAAATCTTCAATCGTCTTTCTTCTCAAATAATCCGATACCGTTGTAACCATATCGGATTGATTGATGCCCAGACGCACCGCACCGCTCAAACTTGGGTCGCTTCCGACCAGCGTAATGTCGGTGCCATGAAGCGTCGTAACGATTTTGGCTTCTTTGCATTGATGAGTGAGGCTCGCTCTATCGCGCTGAATTTCACGGGCTAAAAATGCGCTAATCGCATGCGGAATTGCATAATGCACATGCAATAAATCCAATTCTTCATAACACATCACTTCCGCCATCTTGGACGCCAACGAAATCGAATACGGCGGATACTCAAAAAGCGGATAACTATTTACATCAACTTCGTGGTAGAAAATGTTTTCCGAAAACGTGCGTAGCCGAAACGGCAAGCCGTAACTGATGAAGTGAATGATGTGTCCTTTTTCCGAGAGGGCTTTGCCGAGTTCGGTGGCAACAGCGCCGCTCCCGCCGTAAGTGGGATAGCACGTAATTCCGATTTTAAGCCGTTGCATAGTCAAGTGATGGTAAGTTATCCGCCTTGTGTGGCACGGACGATTTCAAGTCGGTCGCCTTCTTGAACAATTAACTTGTTCCACTGCGATTTCATCACGACTTCGTCGTTGTAAGCAACAGCAATGCCTTTTTGTTCAGGGGTAATGCCGTTCTGAATTAGGAGTTCTGCCAACGTGAGTGCGCGTGGAAGTTCGGTTGGTTTGCCGTTAAGGATAATCGTCATGGTTGTTGCTATGGCTTTATCAATGGCTCGTGATGAAAGAAGCGAGAGGCAACAAAAGGCTTTGCCTCGTCGGAAAAAACAGCGTTCAAAAGGTAATTGCTCATTTCAAACGCTGTAACAGGCGCGAGCAAAATGCCGTGCCGATAATGCCCTGTGGCATAGAAGATGTTCGGATAAGGCGATTCGCCTAAGATGGGTTCGTTGTCGCGAGAAGCGGGGCGCAATCCGACACGCACTTCTTGAAGCGTCATTTCGTAAATCGCAGGCGTGGCTTCGTAGGCGTCTTGCAATAAGTCCAGCACGCCGCCTGCGGTGATGCTTTCATCAAATCCGCGTTCTTCGGTCGTGGCGCCGACGACGAGTCGCCCGTCGTGCTTCGGCGCAAGATACACACGCGGCGAGCGCACCACTTTGGAGAGCGCAAGGCTTTGGCTCATTTGAAGCGTCAGAATTTGTCCTTTCACCGGGCGCACGGGCGGAAGATACTCATCGGGAATGCCGTCAAGGTGTCGCGACCAACAGCCCATCGCTAAAATCAAGCGCGAAAATTGAATTGCCCCAAGTTCAGTTTTCAAGATGCGTGCTGACACCTCAATCGACTGTGCCTTGCACTGCTCAACGAGTGTTCCGCCTTTGTTTAGAAACGCTTGCTTCAATGCCGTAACCAGCAAGCGATTATCAATTTGCGCATCGTTCATAAGCCAAAGTCCAGAGACGACTTTCGGCGAGAGCATCGGTTCAAGGTCGCGTGCGTTTGTGCCGCTAAGCCACTCGGCAGGCAGTTTGAGCGATTTGCGAAAGTCATAAAGCCGTTTAAGATATTCGCTGTCGTCTCTGTCGAGCGCAATCATCAGCGTGCCGCATGCATCGAGCGGAACAGCGATTGCTGAATCTTCTTTGAGTTCAGCAAGAAACTCTGGATACAGCGCGAGGCTTTTTTCGCCGAACTTCAAAAAGTCAATTTCTTCGAAGCCGACTTCGGCATTGGGCGCGAGCATTCCTGCCGCAAGCCAACTTGCCGCTTTGCCCGCTTCGCCTTTTTCAATCAGCGTAACTTCAACGCCCCGACGCAAAAGCCGCCAGCCGATTGAAAGCCCAATAACGCCACCGCCGACAATCACCACATCAGATTTTGCAGGAAGATTTTTGTTCATCAGTTAGCCGATTTACTTCATTCCAAAAAAGGATACTCAATTGCGAGTTCCTTGCCCGTGAAACCGTCAATGTAAAGACGCGCAACAGGCTTTTTGTAGCCAATGTCAATATCGACTTCAAACGCCAAATGCACGCTGGATTTGCGCAAGCGTCGTTCAATCACTTCGCCAAGTTCGTTTTCAATCTCGTCGTAATCACGCACTTCATAGACGCACACGCGCTTGACTTTGATGAAGTCGATTCTATCGACCAAGTATGAAAAAGTGTCATCGCCTAAATTCACACTGAAACGGCGATAAAGAAGCGACTTCGTCAATTGGTCTGCCGAAATTTGCACGGTGTCCATCGGCAAGTTCCCCTTGCGAATTGAAGTCGAGGCAAGCACGGCAATTTCCCCTTTGGAATTTAAGACGAATTCAACCATGCCTTTCGTCTTGCCGCCTGCGCGATAGCCGTTACGATAATCTGAACATTCAAACAAAATGCTCTTGTAACCGTTCTCATCGACAATCGAGTTCAGAATAATTTGAGTGGATTCGGTATGAAAAAGAAAAGAATGTTCATCGATGAAGCGGCGAACCGCCATCAACATTGCCGAAGTCGTATCGCGATTTTTCAAATACGGCGTGTAGCTCAGCACAATCGGTTTTGCCGCATAAGCCAGTTGATTGATGGTGCACCCGACGGAATCCAAAATCTCTCTCAAATAAATGAATTGATACTTGGCTTTGAAGGCTTGATAGGAAGCATTGAACGATTGAAACGCCGTCGAGTCGAAGGTAATTTCAGCAGGATAAAACTTCGGAACGTGCACATTGACGTTTTTTTTGAGCGGCTGTCCCACAAGCGTTGTGGCGAATGAAAAAACAATCAAAAGGAACAAAATGCGCATGGCAAAGAGAGTCAAGTTAGAAAAATCTTTAAATCGTTTGAACAAGAAAACTGTTCACAAGCGATTCAAACATTTTTCGTCCGTCTGTTGAGCCGAGCAGGGCTTCGCTAGCGCGTTCAGGGTGAGGCATTAAGCCAAGCACGTTTTTCTTCTCATTGGAAATGCCGGCGATGTTGAGAAGCGAGCCGTTTGGATTGGATTCAGGCGTGATGTTCCCGTCTTTATCGCAGTAGGTAAAAATGATTTGACGATTGGCTTGAAGTTTTTTGAGCGTGTCATCGTCGGCGTAGTAATTGCCTTCGCCGTGCGCGATAGGAATGCGGAGCACGTCGCCTGTTTGGTATCGGCTTGTGAAAAGGGTTTCGTTGTTTTCAACGCGAATAAAGACGTGCTTTGAGATAAATCGGCGATTGATATTGCGAAGAAGCGCGCCCTCTAAAAGTCCGCACTCGGTCAGGATTTGAAAGCCGTTGCAGATTCCGAGAACAGGGTTGCCTTGCATGGCAAAATCTATCACTTCGTTCATGATAGGAGAGAATTTGGCAATTGCGCCCGTGCGTAGGTAGTCGCCGAAGGAAAAGCCGCCGGGCAAAATCACAGCATTGACATCTTTGAGCGTATGCTCTTTGTGCCAGAGCATCACCGCTTCGGTGTTGGGAAGCGAATTGACGACATACTCGGTGTCGTGGTCGCAATTTGAGCCGGGAAAAACAACAATGCCAATGCGAAGTTTGGACATAGTTAAAAGTTGAGAAGTTCAGTGAGTTTTGCTTTCAATCTGTCTTTTGCCAGAAATTTTTGTTCAAGTGCCGTCGAGAACGGAACGGGCGTATCGAGCGAGCCCAGGCGCATGACGGGCGCGTCAAGATAACGAAAACACGCTTCGCCAATCCATGCCGAAAGTTCTGCCCCAATGCCCATCGTGAGTGTATCTTCGTGCAAAACAAGGCACTTGCTGGTTTTTTTCACAGAATCAAAAATCATGTCTTTATCAAATGGCAAGAGCGTGCGCAAGTCAATGATATCGAGTTGATTTGGAAACTCTTTGACCAATGCCAACGCCCAATGAACGCCCGCGCCGTAAGTAACCACCGTCGCCCGCTCACCTTTTGAGACAAGATTTGCAACGCCAAGCGGCACGTTGTAATACCCATCAGGAATTTCCTCTTCAATGCTTCGATACAGTGCTTTATGTTCAAAAAATAGAACGGGATTTTCCTCGAGCAGAGACGTGGTCAAAAGTCCTTTGGCATCAAAGGGCGAAGAAGGATAAACGATTTTCAATCCCGGAACATGGGCGAAAATCGCCTCTAAACTTTGGGAGTGAAACGGTCCTGCGCCGACGCCCGCGCCCGTTGGAAGTCGAACAAGAACTTTAACGCCGTGCCCCCAGCGATAATGCGTTTTCGCAAGGTTGTTGACGATTTGGCTGAACGCACAGGAGACAAAATCAGCGAATTGCATTTCGACAATGGCACGTTTGCCGGCGATTGAAAGTCCAAGCGCACATGCGATTGCGCCCGATTCCATGATTGGCGTATTGCGAACGCGCGCTTTGCCGAATTCTTCCACAAAGCCATCTGTGATTTTGAACACGCCCCCGTATTCGGCAATGTCTTGTCCCATCATGACGATGGAGCGGTCGCGCCGCATGGCGTCGCGCAAGCCGTCGGAAATGGCGTTGATAAATCGTTTTTTAGATTTGTTGTTGGAATCTGGCGGCGTGAGCGTGTAGCGTTTCGGTGCATAAACGTCGGCGAGTTCTTCATGAGGATTGGCGACGAGCGGCGGCTCGTTGAAGACGGCTTCCCAAGCCTCATCGATTTTGCGCTTGAAGTCCTCTTTGAGTGCGTCAATCGTTGTTGGAGTGAGCAAGCCAAGCTCGAGCAAGAAAAGTTCGAAGTTGTAGACAGGGTCTTTTTTCGCCCACTCCTCAAAGAGATGTTTCGGGACGTATTTCGTGCCGCTGGCTTCTTCGTGTCCGCGCATTCGGAAGGTGAGGGCTTCAACAAGAACGGGCTTTGGATTGCGGCGAATTTCACAAGCCAGTTGCGAGAGGGTTTGATAGACTTCCAAGATGTTGTTGCCGTCGATTTGCACGCCGTCTATGCCGTAGCCGACGGCTTTATCGGCGATAGATTTACAGCGGAACTGTTCGTATGTCGGTGTAGAGAGTGCGTAGCCGTTATTTTCCACGAGAAAAATGACGGGCAAATCCCAAACGGCGGCGAGGTTAAGGGCTTCGTGAAAATCGCCTTCCGATGTGCCGCCTTCGCCTGAAAACGCAAGGGCGATGGTGGGTTCGCCGTCAAGTTGATGGGCGAGGGCGACGCCATCGGCAACGCCGAGCATTGCGCCCAAGTGCGAAATCATGCCGATAATGCGATGTTCAGGCGCGCCAAAGTGAAACGAGCGGTCGCGTCCTTTGGTGTAGCCGGCTTTTCCGCCCTCCCACTGCGAAAAAAGTTTTTGAAGCGGAAGATTGCGCGAGGTGAAAACGCCGAGATTGCGATGCAGTGGAAAAATGTAATCGCATGCCTGTAAGGCTTTCGTTGCGCCAACCGCAATCGCTTCTTGTCCAATGCCTGAAAACCATTTGGAGAGTTTGTTTTGACGCAAGAGCCGCAAACTCTTTTCTTCAATCAAGCGCGGAAGAAGAATTGCGCGATACAAATCGAGCAAGAGCTCATCAGAAAAATTTCGTCGGTCGTAGCGAATCGCAAGTTCAGTGGTTGTCGTCATGGCTAATCGGTTAGGTCGCGCAAAGATAGGTTATTTACGCCGTTCCAAATCTTCGATAATCGCCTCGTGCAGGGCGCGTCGGACGGAAAGAATCTGGCGGTTGGAAGCGGTCGGATAGACGCGATTGGTGAGGAAAATCACGCAAAGGTTTCTTGACGGGTCAATCCAGAGGCTTGTGCCAGTGAAGCCGGTGTGCCCGAAAGTACTCATTGAAAAGTATTTGCCGGTTGAAGTTTTTTCGCTGTTGGTGCGCATATCCCAGCCGAGTGCGCGGAGTTTGTGCTTCGGGTCGCGCGTGGTGAAAAGTGCAATTGTTTCAGGCGTAAAAAAGTGAAGCGAATCTACTTTGCCGCCGTTGAGAAGTGGAAGCACGAGGCGCAGAATATCGCTTGCATTTCCGAACAAACCCGCGTTGCCTGAAACGCCACGAAGCATCGCCGCCGTTGGGTCATGGACTTTGGGACGCGGAAATGAAAACTTCCAGTGCGTATCGACTTCGGTCGGCGCAATGCGGTATGAAAGTGAATCGGGCGGAGAAAACATCACATGCTTTAAGCCCAGCGGACGGGCAAAGGTTTCTACAAAATGTTCATCTAATCTTTTACCTGAAATGGCTTCAACCACTTTGCCAAGCAAAACGAAATTCAGGTCGCTGTAAATCGTTGTCTCGCCGATGCGCCGTATCAGCGTGTCGTTGTAAATCCTTGATAGCACTTGTGTTTCGGTTGAACAGCAATCATAATACCGCCTGAACGCAATCAAGCCCGATTGATGTAAAAGTAAATCCCTTATCGTCAGATGCTCCTTTCCGCCGTTAGCCGTTTGCGGCAGAAATGTCTTGAGCGAATCGGTCAGTCGAATTTTGCCTTCGCTGTGAAATTTCATGAGTGAGAGTGTAACGGCAAGAGGCTTGGTGAGCGAGGCAAGGTCATAGAGCGTGAGCGTATCGGTTTGGCGTGCAGTCTGCTCGTAGGTCAATCGCCCGAAACTTTCGTGAAGAAGCACGTTGCCGTCTTTCCACACGAGAATCGTAGCGGAGGGAAATGCGCCGTTTCGGATAGAACTCTCGATAACGGCACGTGTTCGCGAAAAATCCGTCTCAATGGTTTGAAACCAAACAGCAATTACAACAAGAATGGTCATGACTTGCCGTTTGTCAAAGCGTTTTGTAAAAGCTCTTGTTGGAATGCGCGAGGCGATTTGCCGACATAGTATTTGAAGACGCGGTCAAAATACGCGACACTGCTGAACCCAACTTGATAGCATACTTCCGAAACAGAAAGGTGTGAATAGGCAAGGTATTTTTTGGCAAGTTTAATGCGCTCTTGATTGATGAACTCAACTGGCGTAATCCCCAATTCCTGCTTGAAACTTCGGAAGAAATGCTGGCGACTCATGCACGCTCGTTTGCAAAGTTCGTCAATAGAAATTCGCTCGTGTAAATGCTCTTTGATGTATTCAATTGCGGCGGCAAGGCGATTATAGTTGAGCCATTGTTTGGAGTAATTCAAGAGCAGGTTACGCGCTTGCGTTTGCATGATACGCACCAAGAGTTCGCGCAATTTGAGCGAAGCGAGAATGTCTTTTGCAGGTTCATCCTCGACAAAAATTTGAACGAGTTGATGAATGGTTTGAATAATGCGCGGGTCGCTTCCCAGATGAAAGTTGGCATAGTCCAAGTCCCACTGTTGAGCATCGGTCTTTGGAAATCGCTCGTTGAGCTCATTAGCCACACTGCAAATAAGGTCTGGTGAAATCGCAAGCGCAAGACAGCGAGTTGGATTAGTTAAACAGGCTTCGGGAAAATCAATCTTCATCGGCTCTCCCGCAGGCAAGATGAGCGACTGATTCGGAAGAAAATCAAAGTGATGTTGATGCGAAAGATGCATGACTTTCTTGCCTTGAATCATCGTAACAGCGACGGGCTCGCGAAATTGGAGTTCAACGGAAAAGCATCGCTGGTAGGTTTCAAAAAGATTGAGTTCGGATTGCTCGAGGGTATAGACACTACGATTTTCAATCAAGGTTTGCAAACGCTTCTCTAAGTGACGATAGAGCGATTGAGAGGGCATACTACTACTCCTTTCTGCGTCAAGTTAATTGGAGACCCGCCAATGTAAAGAAAATCCCCAAAGAAAAAAATGAGACAATCGGTCAAAAAAATGAGACAATCGTGCAAACAAATGTGGGACGAGATGAGCGAACTTCGCCTCAATGCGATTGAACGCAGATTCCAATTAACCTAATCTCGAAGGAGGCCACATTATGTCAATGCTTGTCGAAGAAGCTACAAAAGCATCAAAGATTCACCCCAAGCCCAAGTTCAAGGAGCAATATGAAAACTTCATTGGGGGCAAGTGGACACCGCCGGTCAAAGGACAATACTTTGAGAACTACTCGCCGGTTGATGGGTCGTTTATTTCTCGCGTAGCCCGCTCTACCAAAGAAGACATCGACCTTGCGCTCGATGCGGCGCACAAAGCCTTTCCAAAATGGTCGCGCACTTCTGCCACAGAACGTAGCAACTTGCTTCTGAAAATCGCCGACATCACCGAAAAGAATCTCGTCTATCTTGCCGAAGTGGAGACGATGGACAACGGCAAGCCGATTCGCGAAACGCTCAACGCCGATTTGCCACTCGTCGTCGATCACTTCCGTTACTTTGCCGGCGTCATTCGCGCCGAAGAAGGCACAGCGTCTGAACTCGATGCCACGACGCTCTCGCTTAACATCAAAGAGCCAATTGGCGTGGTCGGACAAATCATTCCTTGGAACTTTCCGCTTTTGATGGCGGCGTGGAAAATTGCACCGGCACTCGCGGCTGGATGCTGCACGGTCGTCAAACCTGCCGAGCAAACCCCGACGAGCATCATGGTGTGGCTCGAGCTCATTCAAGACCTTCTGCCCGAAGGCGTGCTCAACGTCGTCAATGGCTTCGGTCCAGAAGCCGGTAAGCCACTGGCTTCGTCGCCGCGTGTTGCAAAGGTTGCTTTCACGGGCGAAACCACGACGGGACGCCTGATTCTGCAATACACCGCCGATAATCTCATTCCCGCCACGATGGAACTTGGTGGCAAATCGCCCAACATCTACTTCAAGAGCGTGATGGATGCGGACGATGAATTTTTTGACAAGTGCTTGGAAGGCGCAACGATGTTCGCGCTCAATCAAGGCGAAGTGTGCACCTGTCCTTCACGTGTATTAGTTCAAGAAAGCATTGCAGAGAAGTTCATTGAGCGATTCATCACGCGCACCAAAGCCATCAAGCAAGGCAATCCGCTCGATGAAGAAACGATGATTGGCGCACAAGCTTCTAACGACCAATTAGAGAAGATTCTCTCTTACTTCGACATTGCCAAAAAAGAAGGTGCCGAAGTCTTACTCGGCGGCAAGCGCGCCAGCATCAATAGCGGCTTGGAAAAAGGCTACTACATCGAGCCGACCATTCTGCGCGGCAACAATAAAATGCGCGTCTTCCAAGAAGAAATCTTCGGACCTGTAACGGCTGTAACCACCTTCACGACGGTCGAAGAAGCCATTCAAATCGCTAACGATACACTTTACGGACTTGGCGCGGGCGTTTGGACACGCGATATGCACGAAGCCTACACCGTGCCGCGAGCAATTCAAGCCGGAAGAGTGTGGGTCAATTGCTATCACGCCTATCCTGCACACGCACCCTTTGGCGGATACAAGAAGTCGGGCTTCGGTCGTGAAACGCATCTGATGATGCTCAATCACTACCGCCAAAACAAGAACATTCTCATTTCTTACAGCAAAAACAAACTGGGCTTCTTCTAATCGGAGGGGCTCTTTTTCAAAGGGCGGCAGATAACGAAACTGCCGCTCTCAATTTTTAATAAACGAAAAAGGAAAAAGGAGAATAACGATGAGTCAAGCCGTGTATCATTTCTCGCCGAACAAGTATGTGTTTGGCGCAGGCAGTCTGAATGCGCTCACCGACGAGGTTCGAGGCGCAAGAGCGAAGTCCGTCTTAGTCATCACCGATGGCTTTCTTGCCAAAACTGATTTAGCCAAGCGCGTTGCGAATCTGATTGAACAAGCGGGCGCGAAAGTAACCATCTGGGGCGGCGTGCATCCGAACCCGACCGACCTCAATGTTGAGGAAGCCTTGCAAGTCTTCAAAGACAACAAGTGCGACTTAATTATTTCGCTCGGCGGTGGAAGTTCTCACGACTGCGCCAAAGCCGTTGCCGTTACCGCAACAAACAAAGGTCGCATTCATGATTATGAAGGCGTCAACAAAGTTGTCAATCGTCCTGCGCCACTGTTCAGTATCAACACCACCGCAGGCACGGCGGCGGAAATGACGCGTTTTTCAATCATTACTGACACAAGCCGCAAAGTCAAGATGGCAATTATCGACTGGCAAGTAACACCGCTTTTGGCAATCGATGACCCAGAAACGATGGTTGGCATGCCAAAATCGCTGACCGCCGCAACGGGTTTAGATGCGCTCACACACGCCGTTGAAGCATATGTCTCAACAGGCGCAACGCAACTGACCGATGCTAATGCACTTGCCGCTATTAAACTCATCTTCAAGTATCTGCCACAAGCCTACGATGACGGCACAAACATCGAAGCGCGAACCAAAATGGCATATGCGCAATACATGGCAGGCGTCGCATTCAATAACGCTGGACTGGGATATGTCCATGCGATGGCGCATCAACTCGGAGGATTCTACGACTATCCGCACGGCGTATGCAATGCAATTCTCTTGCCCGTTGTTGAAAACTTTAACGTGCGTGCCGCCGCTAACCGCATGGCAGAAATTTATAATGAGTTACATCACCTCAATGGTAACAGTTCGCTCACACCGCTGGAAAAAGCCATGCGCTTGATTTATGAAATTTCAGAACTCAAACAGCGGGTGCAAATTCCGCAGAACCTTGCCGTGTTGGGAGCACAACCGAAAGACTTTGAGATTATGGCTAAGAACGCGATGAAAGACGCATGCGGATTTACGAATCCTGTTCAGCCAACGCTGGCAGAAGTGATTAGTATTTTTGAGCAAGCCTACGAGCAACAACCTGTTGTTGCTACGGCGTAGTTTGCTCGCGCTCAGCACTGGTCGTGAGTATGCCGACCAGTGCTTTTTTAATTATCAACCTTGAATGAACCTTTGAACAAACATGGTTAAACGCGTTTTAATTACACCCGAAGCGGAAGCCGTGCTTCAACAGTTGAAAGCCGAGCATGGCGAATTACTCTTTCATCAAAGCGGCGGCTGTTGCGATGGCTCTGCCCCGATGTGCTTTTCCGTCAAGGATTATCGCGTCGGAGATAATGATGTCAAACTCGGCGAAATTAGTGGCTGCGCGTTTTATATGTCGCGCGAACAGTTTGAATACTGGAAGCACACACAACTCATTATTGATGTCGTCAAAGGAAGGGGAGCAAGTTTTTCGCTCGAGATTCCGCTTGGCGTGCGATTCCTCACGAAATCGCGGCTGTTCAGCGATGAAGAACTGGCAGCGTTGGAACCCCTGAATGATGAGATATAAACTACAACTCAAACACGAAGCCTAAATTGAAGCCTATCACAAAGGCAGTGATGCGCCGCTCCGACGCGTATCTCTCCGCAATATCCTGAGGAATAGGAACTTCCGCGCCGCTGAAATTCCCTGATTCATCTCTGACCAATCGCGCGCCTCTAACGGCGGTGTTAAGTTGAAACGTCGAGTAAATTCCCGTTGCCTCCGCTTTAAGAACAAAGTTTGAAATTTTCTTGAAGGAAGCAATCGGATAAAAGTTTCTTCCTTATGAACGAGCGTCAATGCATGTGCATTGAAAGATGGGTTGAAGTTTAAGCGGTTGCAACTTTAAGCGTGAAGACATCGGGAGACAAGCGACCCTTGATGTATCGCCACAAAAATCCTTGCACAAAAAGTTTGTGGTAAATGTATCGCGTTTTTGAAGGAAGCGCAATCCAAAAGTATTTGGAAAAATGGGTTGCAAAGCTCGGCTCAAAGTAGCAATTCACTGTGCACCCTTCGCAGAACTCGTGCCGACCTTCCATCTTTATCTCATCTTGAAGCAAGGGCGATTGCCTCAAATCATACAAGCGGTTTTCAATCGGCTGTTTTTTATATCCGGCGTGATAGCATGGCAGAATCATTTCATTTGACGGCGAAATGACGACGACTTCGGAGACGGCTTTACAGACGGGTTTGCTTGTGCGATTTCCACCATCACGACGAAGCGCGATAAATGCCGCGTTCATATACACCAACTGCTTTTTTGAAAAATCCAGCACATACTCAAACATCGCTTCCGTTTGTTCGGCGGTGAAAAATGTGCCGTATTGAAAAATCGGGTTGAGAATAAGCATGAGGTTGTTCGGGCGCGAAAGGGTTTCATACACAACAGGAAGTTCTTCATAGTTGCTCGCTTGAACAGTAAAGATGATATCGGGATATTCGCCAAGCGATTTAGCAATGTCGATGCTTTCCAAGACTTTATCGAAGCACTTGACGCCGCGCGAGTGGTCGTGCTTGTCTTTGTAGGCGGAGTCCAACGAGAAATGTAACAAATCAATTTTGCCAGCAAGGGCTTTGGCATATTTCGGGTAGAGAAGCGTATTGGTTGTAACGCTTGTAACGAATCCCATGCGTTTAGCAAGGGCGAGAATGTCGGGCAGGTCGCGATGCAGGAGCGGTTCGCCGCCAGTGAAATCAATGAACTTCACGCCAAGCCGTTTAAGGTCGCGAAGGTTAGTTTCAACCTCACTTAGTTTGACAAATGGACTGGGTTTCTGCCAAATGTCGCAGAAGCCGCATTCGGCGTTGCATCGGTAGGTTAGGTAGTAGTTGCAAAGTATGGGCATGGTTTTGGCGAAGTGATTTCTTCAAACGTAATCAATCTTGCAACATCAAACAATTTTTTGTGAGGCTTTGATGAGCGCATAGAGTGCAATTCCAACGGAGACGGCGACGTTGAGCGAGTGTTTGACGCCGAATTGGGGAATTTCAAGCGAGAGGTCGCACTGTGCCAAAACGTCGTCGTCAATACCTGAAACTTCGTTTCCAACAATCAAGCAAAGCGGGAAGTGCTTTTGTGAAAGCGAGTCGTAAGGCGTTGACGGTGTAGTGAGTTCAAGCGCGGCGATGGTTACGCCGTTAGATTTGAGCTGCGAGATAGCGTCGAGCGGATTTTGAACATATTCCCACTCAACCCACTCCGTCGCGCCAAGAGCCGTTTTATCAATCTCTTTGCGAGGCGGTGTTGCGGTGTAGCCTGTGATAATGACTTTCTGAATTCTTGTCGCATCGCACGAGCGGAAAATCGCGCCGACGTTCCACATTGAGCGAATGTTTTGAAGCAGAACGTAAATCGGAAATTTTTCGGCGGCGCGGAAGGCGTTGGGCGAAAGGCGATTCATCTCTTCGCCGCGCAACTTGCGAAAGGTCATGGAACGCGCTGAACGTCTTCAAGAGAAATCTGCAATGCCTCTGCAATTTGTTCATTTGTTAAGCCAAATCGGCGAAGTGCGGGGATTTCAGTCAATCGTTTCTGACGAAGCATTTCTTCCGCGATGTCTTGTGCCATATCCTTCGCGATGTCTTGTGCCATATCCTTCGCGATGTCTTGTGCCATATCCTTCGCGATGTCTT